>OOCQ01000191.1_pt1 | contig 56041 bp, 52 predicted proteins | sample 1671121 | NCBI WGS metagenome assembly OOCQ01 (sample SAMN06348124, study PRJEB24527) | human gut metagenome | biome: human gut; feature: ankylosing spondylitis patient; material: feces | host: Homo sapiens | place: China | collected 2015-10 | reverse complement strand
GGAAAATGAACCATATTAGTACTGATATATATAAATAATTTAGATCACTTACTTAAGAATTTCTTTATATATTTGCAAACGATTCTACGACTTCTGGTCAGTTTGATTGCTGGAATTCGAATAGCTTAGGCATCGAGTTTTTAGAGGTTCAAGCCCTACGCCGATGATGTTGACCACCTGTTATTATATAATAAGGTGTGACGCAGAGAAAGCAATGGGTGGGTAAATAGAATCGAGACATTTGAGAAAGCGTTTACTTAACGCTTTGTTCTTGGCACTTCGAAACTTCGCAAACTTCTTAGTGTTGTCATGAACTTAGCAACGGTAGATGCTCCGGGGTATGTTTATTCATATCCCCCATGGTTCGTAGGCCGTATTGTATCCATATACAATGTGGTAACTGCGTTCGTAGGGGAATAGTATATCCATATCGGCGTGGGCTTCGACGTTGCTCGTTCTACAACACTGGGCAATGCGAAGGCCTCGAAGCGCGGAACGAGTGACAGACTAGTTCACGCTTTTTTGTGTCCTAAATCTTCGTTTTCATTAATTTTTAACTAAATAATAATTTATAAAATGAACAAATTGAAGTTTTTATTGATGGTGATGCTGGCTGTGTTGGCATTTACCGCGTGTGAAGACAAGGACGACGAGAACAAGGAGCCTAAGTTTACCGATTATTTCAGTATGCAGGTTACTAAGTGCGAGCGTGTTGGTGCTAACCTGAAAGTTGATTTCAACTTGAAGAACATCAGCGGAAAGGACCTGCAGGGCGTTATGTTGAATGGTGGAGGCTCTGACAGATGCAAAGATGACTTGGGCTCAGAGTACTATTCTTCAGTATCCTTGCAGGGAGGTGATTGGAAGACGAGTGTAGAGACCAACCTGGCTAAAGGTGCTTCGGTATCTGGTTCTTTCTTGGTAGAAAACTATGACCTTACCAACTCTTCCAAGAAATTCAATCTTATATTCAATGGCCGTTGCCAGACTGTTAGCTTTGATGGTCGTGCTGAGGTGAACAATATCAAGGTTGTTGATAACAGAATCTTGAAGAATGGATTTGATACTAATGACCAGATTCTTGAGTATAAGGTTGTTAGCTGCAAAATGGTGCAGGAAGATGGCGGCTTGGATGGTATGGTAAATAGAGTTTATCTTACTTATCAGGTAAAGAACACTTCTTCAAAGGATATTCCTAATTTCTTGCAGAATTTTGGTGGCCATGATCAGGTAAAGGATAATACAAATGAGGAGTATAATGCAGATATTGCTATTGAGGGTGGAGAGTTCCGTGCAAGCCAGAAAGTAACCTTGAAAGCTGGTGAAACCAAGACTTTCGTAGTTAAGGTTTTTAGCGTACGTGAAAATGCTACAGCTCTGAGTGGCTATGTTTCAACTGCAAGTGGCATCTATCCATGGGCTGATACAAAAGCCCGTTTCTACGATATTTCTATCACAAAATAATAACCCAACACTTATAATCCATTTGTTGCATTTCCTGGAAAAATGCAGCAGATGGATTTATGGTTTTATGTGAAAATGTATTTTTATCTTGAGTAATAACCAAACAAAGAAAATTATGAAGAAAACTAGACTTATGTTTTTATTGTCACTTTTCCTGACTTCTATCCCTCTGGTTGCTCAGACGGAGGATGAGGCAAAGTTGGCTGCTGTCAAATTCCTGCAGCAGAAAAAGGGTGTGACATTATCCAATTTATCTACTGTGAAAGTGGTGACAGGAAAAAGTGCTGCCACTCGATCTGCCGACGGAACAGCTGGTGCTGCCGTGAAAGGTGGAGATGTTTATGCTTTCAATGCAGATGACGGCGGTTTTGCCGTGGTGTGTACTGGTAATGGAAATACGGCTGTAGCCGGATATTCTGAAAAGGGAAAGGTGGATGTTGCTACTATGCCTGAGCCTATGAAGGAGTGGTTGGCTTCTTATGCTGCTGCCATGACCAATACGAAGGAAATCTTGAAACAGGATCCTTCTTACACCGCACCAACAGCCGTTCCTGTGGCTCCGCTTATCAAAACCCAATGGGGACAGGGTGCGCCTTTTAATAGCAAGTGTCCATCTAATGGTAAGCAGACCACTTTGGCGGGTTGTGTACCGGTGGCTTTGGCGCAAGTGCTTAACTATTACCGTTCTGACCATAAAGGAACCGGACAGTTGTATTATGCGCATCAGGAGGCTGAGATGGAATATGACATCAATTATGCCACTACATCTTACGATTGGAACAATATGCTTGATAATTATGAAGAGGGCAAATATTCGCAGACTCAGGCTGATGCTGTAGGTAAGTTGATGGTAGAATGTGGTGTGGCCAGCAAGGCTAACTATGGCTATGGTGAAACTTCAGCCAGTGCCCCTTTTGTTGCTCTGAATAAATATTATGGTTTTGACTGCACTTATTTGCAGCGAGATTTCTATGTGCCGGGTAGTATCATGGTATGGGGCTCTGACAAAAAATTCTATCAGCCTACAACTAAATGGATGAAGGTGATACAAGATGAGTTGGCAGCCGGTCGGCCTATCATTTATTCTGCCAACAATCGTAAGGGCGATAGTGGAGTCTATAGTTTTCCTGAAAAGGCCCATTGCTTTGTAATAGATGGTATTGATGCCGATAGTTATGTGCATTGCAATTGGGGATGGAGCGGTTTGGATGACGGTTATTATGATATTGCCATGTTGCGACCTGCTTCTATGGAGTTCTTGCACGATGAGCAGGGATACAATTGTCATCACGAAATGATAGTAGGCATTCAGCCTAGTTCTACTCCTTACGAAGAGCAGTTGTTCATAGCTTCGCAGCCTTTTGGCGATTATAACTTCTTGTATTCCAATTCTTATGATTCGGGATCATATACGTTTTCTATGGTCTTGATGCAGGATGGAGATGTAGCGAAGTTCCTGAATTCTTATTCTGTTGATCTTAGGGGATGGCCTTATGTGGGGAACTTCAGCTTGCGTAATTGTACGAAGATTTATACTGGCGACTTGGTTGATGGCGACTATGATTATCGTGTGCTTTGCGCCCGAAAATCGGGTGACGGGTATGTGCTTTGCCCGCTTCCTGATGCCTTGGTTCCTTCCATTGCCGTCAAAGATCGTGGTACAGAGGTTTACCGTTATGGCTTCGGGGATGAAAAATGTGTCAAAGATTTGGTTATCCAAGATATAAAGCCTGCCAGTGAAATCTATGCTGGTACTGCATTCTATTTGTCGATTAAGGGACAGGGATTTGAAGGAAAATCCAGTCTGAATTTCCGTAATATGGAGACGGGAGTGGTTTATGGAAACCAGAATGGCGGAGAGACTTCTTTCAAATTCAACCATCTTTATGATAATTATACTTCCAGTCCAGTGTTTAGATTCGTTCCTAAGAATGAAAAAAATGGATTCTCCATGCCTGCTGGTCGTTACAAGATAGAATTGCCTAAGGATGAGACTGCTGTCAAGATGGAAGGAGAATACTATATTGACGTATTGGAGCGCCCTTCTTATCCTGTTATGGATGGAAGTGATTGGGCAAAGGTTTATTTCATGAAATATGATGTGGATGAAAATCGCTATGCTGAAGAACGAGGATACGCTGTCGTGGGTACAAGTGGAGATTACAGACTGACATCGGTAAAACCGTCTTATAGTTATGCCAACAAAGTGGAAGGGCCGGTAACCGTGAAAGTTTACATGGTAAATATTGATACTGGTGAAGAAATGCCTATTGCCATAGATACGGAATGGGTTCCTGAAAAATACATTCCTTTGAACTTCTACACTTATTCTTTGTCTGGTAATTATAGATTCAGATGTGTGTATGAAACTGCGGCAGGCAAACGGGGTGGACTTGTGCAATATAAAGACCCTGATAAATTCATGTATTACTTAATTCCTCCAAGTCCAACCGGATACATGGTATTCCAGCTTGACTCAGCCAATGTAACCAAAGAGAATGGAAAGGGAAGTTTGGACTTGACCCTGATAAATTTAACCGAAGAAGTGGTTTCAAATATTTATCTTAATGCCATCATTTATGACAAGGAAAATGATGAAATCAGGGTGGAAGACTTTGCTTGTACAGTTCCTGAAGTTAAACCTTACAAATCGTTTCATGTGAATTTGGAAACGGCATTGAAGGAACAGACTGGATATTCGGTGTGGCTTTTTAGTTCTACTAGAGTTGGTGACAAGAAAAGCTGTGTGATTGATGGAATGAGTAAATTGGCTCGTATTGATATTGGCAGGGATGGTTCTAATGGCATCTCGTCGGTATCATTATCTGATAAAATGTTCAATGATGGTGAGACGGTGAAGGTGTATGATGTAAAGGGTGTCTTGGTAAAGACGGTGGTTGCTTCGGGACATTTATTTACCGATTTGCAATCTCAGTTAGCTGCTGGACATTATATCTTGAAGTCTTCTGCGAAGTCGCTGAAGTTCAGAAAGTAAAAACAAAACATTTAATCGGCAGGCAAGAATGGTTCTTGCCTGCTGAAAAATCTTAAATAATAGCTTAAACTAAACATTAGACAATGAAAAAGATTCTTTTTAATTTATGCCTTGGAGTCATGGCGATTCTATTGGCATCGTGTGGTAGTAGTGGAAGTGCCGTATTGGATGGTTACGACTTTTCTTGTGATGGAATCCTGGGAAAAATTCCTATGGGACAAGCTGTAAGATTGGCTACGGCTAGAGATATTTGTGTAGATATCCAGAATGACAATACCCAGTTGTCGGGAAAGATGACCAAGGAAGATATAGAAAAGATTCACAACTTAATAACGAAGATGGAAGAGAGATACCAGCATTGTACAGATGATTTGCTGGAAGATCTGGCTGCAGATTCTGCTAGGCTTCTGTCTATGAAGGACGTAGCCTGGGAGAATAAGACATCTAGTAACGTGAAGCTGGCAAAGATTCAGCTTGGAGTAAAAAAATATTCCTATCTTCAGTCGCATGATATTGCATTTGTATTTGAAGCAAATCCAGAGGAAGTGCAAAAGTTGCCACAAAATATCTTGCATTATGTAGTGGTTGATAAACAGGGAAAAGCGATAAATAGTGGAAACTTGAAAGAGCAGCAAACTCCTGGCTCGTATGAAATGACAATTATGATGGACCACGTTATGCTCGATATGGAGGGGATGCTGAAAGCCTGTAATTCCGAGGATAAATACAAAATGATGATGAATTTTTGTTTGGAGTTGGATAGCATAGACAAGGTGTTAATTCTTGATGATAATCAGATTTTGGATTATAGGCCTTCTTTTACAATTACTGGTATTGGACCTGTGCAACTTGGTGCTGATTTAAACACGCTCCCTAAGTCTTTGCAGGATGTTTACAACAATTGTTATGACATGCAGGCACCAGATGGTGATAAATATTATGCTTTTGATAGCAGCACTGGAGCTACTATGTTTACTGCCATCGGAAGTCCTGATGGAAAGATTAAATGTATAGAGGTGGGGTCTTACGTTTTTCCTGTGAAATTTGGAAATGTTGTCTTGCGTGTAGAAGACCCATATTGCAAGATAGTAGAACAATATGGTAAGAGTATCTCATGGTCATACAATCCAGAAACATTATCGGCTACTGCATCGTTTGAGAACGGAAAGGTTACCTTTGAGGTTTTTGGTGATTTCTTCACGGATAGTGGCACAGCTAAGTTGCAGCAGTTGCAGAATGGTGCCAAGAATGTAGTCTTTGTACCTTCCGACTTTAATCCGGACGAGAAATTGCAGTATTACAGAATTCAAGCGGGTAAGTAATTAGGCAGGTTCCCATGATGCTTTTGTGTTAGAAAGCATGGGGTAACAGATTGTTGACCTGCTTATCTGCAATAAACGAATCAAGGCTGCCTCCGCAATGAAATCGGAGACAGCCTTGCAAGATTGAATTATAATCTTTCCCTTTATTCTTCTTATTTTATTTTCCTTAACTTCAGAATCATCTTCTTAACTTCAGAATCATCTTCCTTATCTCAGAATATCCTTCAGCGCAAAGTTGGCGAGGATGCTGGTGCTCTGGCTCAGCATGCGGATGAACTCCTGCGCCGAGTTCTTCATGTACGCATCCTTCAGGATGTGGATGCAGCCATCCATCTCGTTGTCGGCAGCATCTAGCGGAATCGCTCTCATGCCTTTTTCCAGGATGGTGGTGGATTCTGAAAGCACCGTTACCAGGTTGCTGCGATGCAAGAGGTCGAAGATGATGTTCACATTGTTCACCTCTACCATAATCTTGAAGTCGAGGTCCTTGCCGTCTATCAGATAGTCAAAGGCGTTGCGGGCCTGCAGACCCTTGCATGGAAGGATGAGGTCGTAACGCTCCAGCTCAGAGAGCTTGATGGATGAAAGACGCGCCAGGGGATGATTCTCGTTCACAATCGCCGCCAGGCGGTTGCTGAAGATGGCTCGGCTGTCTATCGCCTTGTCTGTCTTCAGAGGCTTGAAGGCAAGTGCCAGGTCGAGTTCACGCTTCTTCAAGCCATCCATCAGTTCCTGCATCGAACGGTATTGGATGTTCAGCTTCACGTGAGGATAAGCATGGAGGAAGGCGATGAGCGTGTCTGCCATGATGTTGCTGAAGGAGTAGGTGACGCCAATGTTCAGTTCGCCGGTGAGCATCTCCTTCAGGTCGTTCATGTGGTCAACGCATGCCATGGTGCAGTTTACGGCATTCTGGGCATAGGGAAGAAGCTCCTTTCCTGCCTCGGTGAGATAAACCTCGTGCGAGTTACGTTCGAAGAGCGGCAAGCCTATTTCCTGTTCCAGATGCGAAATCTGCTGCGAGAGGGTACTCTGCGTGATGTAGAGCTTGCGCGATGCCTCCGAAAAATTGAGCGTCTCGGCTACCTTCAGAAAATATTTGAGTTGTCGTATTTCCATTTTCCTTTTTTCACTAGTCTTATAATTGCGCGTGCAAAGATAAAACTTTTATTTTAATTAGCTCTGCTTTCGGGCAAAATAATCAGATAAATCCTGTAATCTGTGAGAGATGAAAAACAATCTTACTTGATTTCCACCTCGTGCAGATCCACGAATTCGCCATTCTTCTTCTTTCTCTCCACCAGCATGTTGAGGAGTCGGCGCTTGCGGTTGTCGGCGATGAAGCGGCGGAAGAATACATTTGGAATGGCAACACCCAGGGCGATGCAGATGATGGCGAGCGAAGCCTTGATCAGGTTGTTCATACCCACGGTTACCTCGCCTACCACGCCGTGCATGTCGATGAAGGCAAACAGAGCACGATACATCAAGACTCCAGGTACCATAGGGATGACGCTAGGAATGGTGATGCACTGGTGAGGGGTGTGGAACCAGTGGCGGGCCTTGATGACGATGACGCTGATGAGCGCAGAACCGGCAAGCGAACCGATGCTCAAGCCCATGTCGAGACCGATGTTGCCATTGGATGGACCCAGGTTGACGAAGTTGCGGAAGCAAACGGCGATGATACCGCCCACAGCCACAACTGGCAACAGGCGTCTAGGAATACTGAAGATGGTAGAGAAGCCCATCGCCGATACGGCTGCCGCAATGGCGAACTCCCAGTATTCGTGGTGAGGAGTCATCGTAAGATCCTTCACGAAGTTGTCGATGTGGCAAACCTGGATGGCAAAGGCAATGCCGAATGCCATGGCAAAGATCATCAGCAGGGTGTTCAGGGCACGAACCATTCCCACCTCGATGTAGCCGTCGAGCATGTCGCTCACGAAGTTGATCAGCGGAACTCCCGGCACGATGAAGAGGGCGCACGCCATCAACGGGTGCCAAGGGGTATCTGAATGCATGAAGCCCGGAAGGGCGGCTGCGATGGATGGGTTGAGCGAAAGGAACGAGGTGAGCCACGCAATCAGCGTTGCCACGAATGCCGAAATACCGATGGCTACATAGTTGTTGCAGCCCTTGGTAGGCAGGAACATTCTCAGGCGGAAGCCCAGGATGGCTGCCAGGGAACAGAAGAAGAATGCTGGCCAGTCGCAACCGAACTGGATGCAGAATCCGCCGCAGGCAAATCCGCCGCCTATAGCCACCTGCCATGGGGTGAAGCTGCGTGGAGTGGCCTTGATGTCGTTCAGGGCCTGCTCATACTGTTCGAGCGAATAGTTGTCCTTGATGGCTGTCCAGGTGAGCTTGCTTACCATCGAAATGGAGGTAAGGTTGATGCCGTGCTTCTCGCAACGCTGGAATTTGGAGAAGGAATGCGCCTCGTCGCTATAGTTCACCATCAGCACATTCCAGTTGATGTAGAGGTGCATGTAGCGTTCGTCGAGTCCGAGGAAAGCAGCAGCACGCTTCATCGTTCGCATGATGCGCGATGTGTCGGCAGCACTCTCCATAAGGATGCTGCCGGTGCGTAACAACAAGTCGAGTTTTCTTCTCAGTTCTGTTTCTGCTATTTCCTTGCAGTTGTCAATGCCTTTTTCTGCGCAGTCGCAGGTCTTCATGTTTTTTTCTTCCATATATTTTATTTATCCGAATACGAAAATGATAATCTGAATGGTTACGATTCTGAGGAACATGGCAAATGGATAAACATTCGCATAGCCCACAGATGGTGCATCTGCCGATGTCTGCTCACGTACGTAAGCCAGGGCAGATGGGTTGGTGTTGGCGCCTGCCAATACACCGAGCAATGTGTAATAGTTGATGTGGAACACGTATCTTCCGATGATGCCGCCCACCAGAATTGGAATCATGGTGATGGCAACGCCGTAGAGAATCCATGTCATTCCGCTTTCTGAAGCCACGGTCTGGATAAACTGTTCGCCGGTGCCCAGTCCCACGCAAGCCAGGAAGATGCAGATGCCTATTTCGCGGAGCATCAGGTTGGCTGAAATGGTGTTGTAGGTAACGAGGTTGTACTTCGGACCGAAGTAACCTATCAGGATTGCAACTACCAGAGGGCCGCCGGTCAAACCGAGGCGCAGGTTCTCGTTGATGCCAGGGATGAAGAATGGGATGTTTGCCACGATGCAACCCAGCATGATGCCCAGGAAGATAGGAATCAGGTTAGGGTAGTTGAGGCGCTTCATCTGGTTACCCAATACTTTCTCGGTATGGGCGATGGCAAGCTCGGTACCCACCACGGTAACACGGTCGCCCAGCTGCAGCTTCAGATGTGGAGTGGCAATCAGATCCACACCGTTGCGGTTTACTCGGGTAATATTGGCACCGAGGTTTGAACGGATCTGCAGCTGGCTGATGCTCTTGCCGTTGATGCCTGGCTTGGTGATGCGGATGCGGCGGGTAATCAGGTCTTCGCCGAATTTCTCCTCGCTCACCTGAACCTTCTCGCCGAGCAGGGCGATGACTGGCTCTTCTACGGTAGGGTTGGCTACAATCTGCAGGATGTCGCCCTCGTTGATCTTGGTCTGTCCGTTTACCACCTCATCGTGCTTGTCGCTATCTTTGCGGATAATCTTGGAAACCATGAAGTCGCGCTTCAGTATTTCTCTCATCTGCTTGATGGTGTCGCCGAATACCATCTGGTTGGTCACCTTTACAGAGAAGGTGTTCAGGGTCATCGCCTCGAGGTGTCCCATACCGCGCTTGGCAGCAGCTTCCTCCTCGCTCTTGTTGATACGCAGCGCATACCTTAATATAATAAAGGAGAGGATAACGCCGAGCACACCCATTGGGTAGGCGATGGCGTAGCCGGCTGCGATAGAAGGGGCGTCGATGTGGCGCAGGTCGCTGAATGCCTGCTGGGCAGCACCGAGTCCCGGGGTGTTGGTAACGGCACCCGAGAGAATACCAGCCATAGAAGTGATGGATGTTCCCGAGAACGAGAAGATGGCGAGGGTGGTGACGATACTCAACGCTACCACGATGATGCTGAGTAGGTTGAGGCTCTTGCCGCCGTTCTTGAACGAAGCGAAGAAACCTGGTCCTACCTCCAGACCTATGGAATAGACGAAGAGAATCAATCCGAACTCCTTGAGGAAGTGGAGCAGATGCTCATCGAGATTGAGAGAGAAGTGACCGAAGATGAGGCCGATGAAAAGAATCCATGCCAATCCGAGAGAGACTCCCTTTACTCTCAACTTTCCTAAACTCAAGCCCAGGGTGATGACCAGCGCCAGGATCAGCACGGAGTGGGCTACTCCGCCTCCCCACAGATCAGGGAAGCCATAAAACAGATTTTTTAAGATATCCATATTCTTATATTATATGTTATTGATTTCTTATTTTTATTTCTTCTTTTATATGTTATTGATTTCTACCATAACTACTTTCGCCATCTTCTATGCTTGTTGTAGTATTTTACTATACTCGCATATCTCTGATTTTCGATTGCAAAGGTATGGATAAAATCGAAAGCAAAAAAGGATTGGCGTTGGAATAAGTCGATTTCTACTATAAGTATTTTCGATAGAAAATAAAGCGGATGGATGGGGATTTTGCTGGGAAAAGGAAAAGTTTTCGGGAAAATAATAGATTTTTATGAGAAAGTAGGTGCTATTTTGCGGAATTTATTGTAACTTTGCCTTCAGATTTAGTTTTTGGAAAATTGAATTGAAAATAGAATAGTAAATATCGAATAAATGGATAAGATGATAACAGATACTCCAAGAGAAAAGGAATTGGAGACCAGAGACGAGCAGTTTCTTGCCGAGGTGAAGGACAAGAGAATTGCCGTGCTGCTTTCGGGCGGCGTAGATAGTTCGGTGGTAGTGTGGGAATTTGCCCGTCTGGGCTTGCATCCTGACTGCTTCTACATCAAGATTGGACCGGAAGAGAAGGAGGAATGGGACTGTTCTTCTGAGGAAGACCTGGAGATGGCTACAGCCGTGGCACGCAAGTATGGCTGCAAGCTGCAAGTGATTGACTGTCACAAGGAATACTGGAACGAGGTGACTCGCTACACCATGGATAAGGTGAAGGCGGGATTCACTCCGAACCCCGATGTGATGTGCAACAGGCTCATCAAGTTTGGTGCCTTCGATGAGAAGATGGGGCACAACTACGACCTCATCGCCACAGGTCATTATGCACAGACCGAGACGGATGAGAACGGCGACAAATGGCTCGTTACGAGTCCTGATCCCGTGAAGGACCAGACCGATTTTCTGGCTCAGATAGAGAGTTGGCAATTGAAAAAAGCGATTTTCCCTATCGGTCATCACATCAAAAATGAAATTCGTGAGATAGCCGAAGAGGAGCATTTGATTAATGCCAAGCGCAAGGATAGTCAAGGAATTTGCTTCCTGGGGCAGATTAACTATAACGATTACATCCGCCGATACCTGGGCGAGAACCCGGGCGATGTGATTGAGATGGAGACGGGCAAGCGCATCGGCGGCCACAAGGGTTTGTGGTTCCACACCATCGGTCAGCGCAAGGGTCTGGGTTTCGGCGGCGGTCCTTGGTTCGTGATTAAGAAGGATGTGGAGAACAACATTCTGTATGTGAGTCATGGTTACGACCCTCAGTCGGCTTACAAGCAGGATTTCCCATTGCAGGATTTCCATTTCCTCACCCGCGAGGTATCGATGCAGAAAGTAACGTTCAAGATTCGCCATACGCCGGAGTATCATCCTGCTACTATCGAAAAGCTCGAAGATGGCAGATGGATGATTCATTCAGAGGAGGCGATTCACGGCGTGGCTCCCGGTCAGTTTTGCGTAGTGTATGATGAGAACCATCATCGCTGCTATGGTTCGGGAGAGATTACGGTATAATATAAGGTGAGATTACTGTATAAAGAAGAAAAAGGGAGTATCAGCAGCAATTTTGAATTTGCTGGGTACTCCCTAAATTTTATTTTAGGCATCTTGCTCGTGGGCGTAATTGGCGTAGTTACCCAAAATCTGTTCAATATGGATTACTTCAGGACAAGAGTCCCAAGTAAAGCCACCCCCCATGAGATACCAATTGTTTCTTTCTTTTACAGGCACTTTTTTCATGCTTGGGAAAGCAGAGATAGGCATCGTTATGGAACGGCCATCTTGCAGGGTAACTTCAAACTTACCTCTTTTGGGAAAAGATAAAGCCTTTATCTTTGGCTTCACATCCCAATAACCTTCTTTCTGATACATATTCTTACTTTTTAATTTTTATTATTTTTATTGTTTTACCTTCCTTGAATTGCTTCCATTGATGGAGTAATTTCGCTTGGTATTTTTTTACGATTTCAATGACTTCTTTGACTTGTTTGTCTGTTAAGTCACCTTGTTTTGCCAATTCAACATTTGGCTCTAGCCAAATTTTACAAAGTTCTTCTGTTCCTCGTTTACCAACATGAACATGAGCTCTGTTTTCATGGAAGTCTGTATTGTAAAACAGAAAGTTCCATATTATTTTGGCAGTTATATAAAGAAGTACTTTAGGCATAATCTAATGTTTTCTTTATTGTTTAAACTTATTCTTTGCAAAGATACAAAGTTTTAGTGAAACAATGGCATTTTTCCCGATTTATTTCTCTTAAAAAACTCAAATCTATCAAACTGCTTATAAAATAGGCGTTTCTGATTAAGTGGACTCAATGCATAATATAATAAGGTGAAGCCTTTCATCTTCTCCTTAAACTTCGAAAAATGGGGATTTCCTAATTAATGGGGATTCCCCATTTCTTTTTTTCTTATTACCTTTGCACCCGATTTTAGAATGATAACAAAAAAGATAACGAAAAAGATAATAAAAAACAGGATATTATGAATCGAATCGTAATGATGGCGATGGCGGGGTGCGGCATCGTCTTGCCCGTATCGGCCGATGCTGCAACTGTAGCTCATGCGGCTGATGCTGCAACTGCGGCTGCTAAGGCTGATGCAGCCCCAACTGCTGCCCATGCCGAAAATACTTCCCTGTCGGATAGCAGCAAGGTATTTGATATTGACGAAGTGGTGGTTGTTTCACAACCCAAGGAGGTGATGCGACTCCGCCAGCAGGCACTCAGCAGCACTTCTATGAGCAGTTCCTTGATGAAGAAAATGGGAGCCTCTGATTTGAGAGACCTTTCACTTTTTGTTCCCAATTTCGTAATGCCGAATTACGGCAGCCGACTCTCTTCTTCAGTTTACGTAAGAGGCATCGGAAGCCGCGTCAACAGTCCTGCCATCGGACTCTATCTCGATGGAATCCCCGTGATGAGCAAGTCGGCTTTCAATCTCCACAACTACCAGTTGAGTAGGGTGGATGTGCTCCGCGGTCCTCAGGGAACCCTCTACGGCCAGAATACGGAGGGCGGATTGGTAAAAATGTATTCCCACAATCCCTTTGATTATCAAGGCTCTGAGGTAAAGCTCAGCTACGGCAGCAAGTATTATCGCAACGTAGAGGCAGCCCATTATCATAAGTTCAATAATCATCTCGCCCTTTCCCTGGCGGGCTTCTACGAGGGAGAAAAGGGTTTTTTCAGAAACACCTTTACGGGCGAACGTTCCGACCAATATGATGAGGCTGGCGGCAAACTGCTGCTCAAGGCTCGCTTCAATTCGGGCTGGAAGATGGATGTGCTTGCCAATTACCAATACGTAGATCAGAATGGATTTCCTTATGGCAAGCTGAATCTGGAAACCGGAAAGGCGGATTTGCCTGCCTCTACCTTCCCCGGCACCTATAGAAGAAACAATCTCATTTCGGGTTTCAAACTGGGCTATTCGGGCAGAGGCTTCGATTTCTCATCCGTCACCAGCTACCAGTATCTGAAAGACCGCATGCTCATGGATCAGGATTATCTCTCTGCTCCCTACATGCACATCCTGCAGGAGCAGCTTCAGAACTCCTTCACCCAGGAACTCTCCTTCAAGAGCAATCGTGCCGTGGGCGGATTCTGGAATTGGGCCGTGGGTGGATTCTTCTCCCGACAATGGCTCAAGACCAATGGTCCCGTGTTCTTCGACGAGGCGATGACCACGCCGATAGGCAACGGCATTCAGCAGCAGATGTATTCCGCCATCCATGCTTCGATGGTGAAGACGATGATGGATAAGGGAATGCCCGAGGCTGCGGCCAATGCGGCTGCTACGGCTGCGATAGAGAAGGCGGGCGGCATCAGCATGGCGGTGAGCATGGGCGCTCCGGGCGTTTACCATACGCCGCAAACCAACCTGGGTTTCTATCACGAGAGCAATTTCAACCTCACCTCCCGACTGGTGGCTACGCTCGGCATCCGCTACGACCTGATGCACACCAGCATCCATTATCAGTCGGCTGCCTTCATGGCAATGACGGCAAACATGATGGGGCAGAAGGCCACCTTTACCCTGAAGAGTGCCCTGGATGGAAAGGCGAAAGATGATTACAATCAGATTTTGCCGAAGATAGGAATCACCTACCAGCTCGACGACCAGCAGAGCAATCTCTACGCCACCGTGAGCAAGGGCTACCGTGCCGGAGGATACAATATCCAGATGTTCAGCGACATTCTGCAAACCGAACTGAATGCCCACCGCCAGCAGGCGATGCGTGGCGATTACGACGTGCCTCATACGCCGGAAGATTACGAAAAGGTGAACCAGACGATTTCGTACAAGCCCGAAGTTTCCTGGAACTACGAGGTGGGAGCCCATCTCAATCTCTTCGACCATGCGCTCCATTTCGACCTGGGTGCCTTCTACATGAAGGTGAAGAACCAGCAGCTCTCCGTGATGGCTGGCAACTACGGTTTCGGAAGAATGATGGTGAATGCCGGAAAGAGCCACAGCTGCGGCATCGAGGCTGCCCTGCGCGGACAGCTTGCCAACGGCAAACTCGACTGGATGCTGAATTATGGTTACACCCGAGCCGAGTTTGACGAATACACGGATGGCGAGGGCGATAAGGCCGTGAGCTACAAGGATAAGAAGGTGCCTTACGTGCCGGAGCACACATTCTCGGCGATGGCAGATTATCGCCTGCAGTTTGATTCCAGCCTCTTGCGTAGCATGGTTCTGGGTGCCAACGTCAACATGCAGGGCAAGACCTATTGGGATAATGCCAACAGTTATGGTCAGGATATTTATGCCGTGTTGGGTGCGCACGTGGCCTTCGATTTGGGCAAGGTGCAGTTGAATCTGTGGGGCAAGAACCTTACGGATACCAATTACAACACCTTTGCCGTGGATAATGCGGCTACGGGCAAGCGTGAATACTTTGCCCAGCGTGGCAACCCATTCCAATGTGGCGTGGATGTAAGTTTCCGCTTTTAATGCTTACTGATAAATAAGCTTTTAATGTTTACAGATAAATAAAAAAAGGCTCATCGGCATTTTCTCCGATGAGCCTTTTCTGCATTTCCTATTGATTCATAATGCTATTCAGCAACTCCTGGCAGGCATCTTCGAGCAGCGTGATAACCAGCTCAAAGTCGCTGTAGTCGCCGTAATACGGGTCGGGCACGCTGGTGTATTCACGATGATTCGTCAGGAAATCGGCCATGCGAACCACCTTATCCTTATCCGCCTGGCAGGAAGCCATAGAGGTGATGGCGCGATAGTTTTCGTTGTCCATCACCACGATGGTTTCAAATTTCTTGAAGTCTGATTTCTGAAATTGGCGGGCGTGACTGTTGAAGTTGTAGCCATGCTCAGCTCCGCATTTTCTCATGCGGCTATCAGGCAGCTGCCCCACGTGCCAGTTTCCTATTCCCGCAGAATCAATTTCAAACTCATCCTGCAGCCCTGCCTTCTCCACCAGGCTCTTCATGATGCCCTCGCCTGCAGGCGAACGGCAGATGTTGCCCAGGCAAATGAATAATACCGTATGTTTACCTTTCTTTGTCATTCTTCTGATATTTATGATTCTTATTTTTAGCTTTGGATTTGAATCCTGCTAGTTTATTTTTTGCAAAGTTAGTATAAATATCTGTATTATGCAAGGGTTTTCCTCTCTTTTTGATTTTTTTTCAGTTCAACTTTTGAAAGTACTGTAAAAATAATAAATCTGTGTTGATCTGTGAAATCTGTGGGCGTATTAATTGTCCCACGGATTTCACAGATTAACACAGATTTCCACAGATTTTTTATCTCTGCACTATTTTTCTTTAGATGATAAAAAATCCCGAAAAAGAACAGAAATCTGCCTCTATCGGGAAAATTGAGAATATTTTACAAAAAAACTTACTTCTTAATTAAAACAAATGATTAGTCAATCTCCTCATCAGCCTCGTAACCGCCCATCTCGCGGATGGCGTTCTTCAGCATGGTGTACTGCTGGTAGAGGTTGTTCACAGCCTCCTCGCCCTTGGTGTAGTCGTGCATTGGCGCCTTGAGGAAGAAGCTCAGGAAGCGCTGGGTGCCGTAACGGCCGGCACGGGCAGCAAGGTCGCTCAGCAGGCAGAGGTCGAGCAGCAATGGAGCAGCAAGGATAGAGTCGCGGCAGAGGAAGTTGATCTTGATCTGCATAGGATAACCCATCCAGCCGAAGATGTCGATGTTGTCCCAACCCTCCTTGTTATCGTTGCGAGGTGGATAGTAGTTGATGCGAACCTTGTGGTAATACTGGGTGTCCTCATCGTTGCCGTGGCCATAGAGGTCTGGCTGAACCTCTGGCTTCAGGATTGTCTCCAGCGTAGAGAGCTTGCTCACCTCCTTAGTGTGGAAGTTGGCTGGCTCATCGAGAACGAGACCGTCGCGGTTGCCCAGAATGTTGGTTGAGAACCATCCGTTCAAGCCCAGGCAGCGGGTGCCGATGATAGGAGCGAAACCGCTCTTCACCAGAGTCTGACCCGTCTTGAAGTCCTTGCCTGCTATAGGCATCTTGGTCTTCTCTGCGAGTTCCCACATGGCTGGAATATCCACTGTGGTGTTAGGCGCACCCATGATGAAAGGCGCACCCTCGGTAAGGGCAGCATAGGCGTAGCACATAGATGGGGCGATGTGCTGGCGGTCGTCAGCCTTCATCGCAGCCTCGAGAGCTGCCAATGAGCCGTGGATTTCCATATCTACCGGTACGTAGATTTCTGTAGATGCGGCCCAAGCCACAACGATACGAGAGCAGCCGTTCTTCTCCTTGAAGTCGCGGATGTCCTGGCGCAGCGCCTCTACCATCTCCCAGCGGGTCTTGCAATCCTTCACGTTGTCGCCATCCAGGCGCTTGGCATAGTTCTTGTCGAAGGCAGCCTTCATAGGCACCACCTTCTCCAGCTCCTCGCGCACAGGGTTGATGTCTTTCTCCTTCAAAACCTCGGCATACATAGCAGCCTGGTAAGCATTCTGCGGATAAACATCCCAAGTGCCGAATACAATATCATTGAGGTCGGCCATAGGCACGATGTCCTTGTAGTGCAGATACTTCTTGTCTGCCCCCTTGCCCACGCGAATCTTATCGTATTGAGTCATTGAACCTACTGGCTTTGCAAGTCCCTTGCGAGCCATGAACACACCTGTCATGAATGTGGTAGAAACTGCACCACAACCTACGACCATGATACCCAGCTTGCCATCAGCTGGCTTTACTTTGTTTTGTTCCATTACTAACAGTCATTTAAGTCTTCTAAAGTTATTCTTTGAATTGATTGAACTCGTAGTGCAAACGGACGGGGTGAAAGCTTTGTTTCAGAATTGAATGCTTGGTTTCAAAATTGAATGCTTGGTTTCAGATGTCCGAATGCTGCTATTCTGATTGCAAAGATAATGAAAACCGATGGATAAATTGCAGTTTTCTGGATTTTTCTTCATTAAATTTAGAAATATTAGCATTGAAAAGAAAAAAGTGGCTATTTCTATAGAGAATTTGCCTATAAAATAACGGGATAGGGGGCTGAATTTGTGACAAAATGTAGGAAGATGTTTTTTTTCTTGAATATTTTCTCGTTTTTCTATTTTTTGCCGTATCTTTGCAGTTGAATGGAATTCATTTAATAACTGAGCCTTTTCTTAAAGTGTGCTCAATTAATAAAATAGGCTCAATTTAAAAAATAGGCTCAATTAATAAAATAAGAAATATGATAGACCGCTGTTACATCGAAATAACAAATACCTGCAATTTGAATTGCGATTTCTGCCCCAAGCATCATCGCCGGAAAAGGCAGTTGAGTGCCGGGGAATTCAATCTGCTCACAGATAGGGTGAGGGGTAAGGTGAGCTTCCTCTATTTCCACCTGATGGGCGAACCGCTGCTCCATCCGCTGCTTCCGCAGTTTATCAGAACGGCAAATGAAAAAGGGTTCAAAACCGTGCTCACATCCAATGGCACCCTGCTCCATCGCTGCCTGCCGCTGCTCGAAGCCCTGCCCCATAAAATCCAGCTCTCGCTGCATTCGCACGAAAGTAATGCCCGGGGCGAACTGGCTGGCTACATGCAGGAGGTGATGCAATTCTCCGTGCTGGCAGCCGAAAAGGGCACCTGCATGGTGCTCCGACTCTGGAACCAGGGCGGAAGAGACAAGGAAAACGAGGAAGTGATGAGGCTCATCGAACAATACGTGCCGAAACCCTGGAAGGAGCGCCCCGACGGCTTCCGCCTCTCAGACCATCTCTATCTGGAATTCGACCGGAAATTCGAATGGCCTACGGCTGGGGAGAAATCGGAAGAGAATCTAAAGGATGAATCGGAAAAGGAATCGGGGGATGAATCGGAAAAGAATTTGAAGAATGAATCGGAAGAAAATCTGAAGGAGGAATCGGAAAAGGAATCGGAGAATGGATTGGGGGAGAAATCTTCTAAAAAAGAAAAGAAGCAGCTTTTCTGCAAGGCCCTGATTAAGCAGATAGGAGTCCTCTCCGACGGAAGCCTCGTGCCCTGCTGCCTCGACCACGATGGCGATGTGGTGCTGGGCAATCTTCTGCATCAATCTCTCGAAGAAATTCTCGCTTCGCCCCGGGCGCAGGCGCTGATAGAAGGCTTCATGCATCACACGGCATCCGAAAAGCTCTGCCAGAACTGCGAATCTGCCCTGGCTGGCAACAGCTTCAGAGGAAAAGCCAGAAGTTCGGAAAAATAAAAGCTCCGGCTCGTAATTTCTCGGAAAAATCTCTCGGAAAATTTCTCGGAAAAATAAAAGTTCCGGCTCGTAATCTCTCCGAAAAACAAAAAATAGTAATATATAAATCTTAAAAAAATATAGCATGACAGTAACACTTATTATATTAGTTATTACGGTTGCCATGTTTATATGGGGCAGGGTGAGGGCCGACATCGTGGCGCTCACAGCCCTGGCAGCCCTGCTGGTTCTCGGAATCCTGACCCCCGCCGAAGCCCTGGCTGGCTTCTCATCGCCCATCGTCATCATGATGATAGGACTCTTCGTGGTGGGTGGAGCCATCATGCAGACGGGCCTCGCCAAGCTCACGGGCAATAAGCTCATGGCACTCTCGCGAGGCAACGAAACCATCACCTTCCTGCTGGTGATGCTCGTTACATCCTTCATCGGAGCCTTCGTCAGCAACACCGGAACCGTGGCCCTCATGATGCCCATCATCATGAGCATCGCAGCCGGATCGGGCATGCAGTCGTCGCGATTCCTCATGCCCCTCGCCTTCGCCGGAAGCCTGGGCGGAATGCTCACCCTCATCGGTACGCCGCCCAACCTGGTCATCGACGAGGTGCTCACCGAAGCCGGCTATCAGCCACTCGCCTTCTTCAGCTTCTTCCCCGTGGGCATCATCGTCATCGCCATCGGCATCATCGTGCTCATGCCCCTGAGCAAAATCTTCCTCAGCAAAAGCCAGGGAAACAAGAAAAAGAAAAACGCCAAGTCGCTCGACGACCTGGTGGATGAATACCGGCTGCTCGACAACCTGCATCGCTACATCGTGCCCAGCAGCCGCACCTCTGCCGCCCGCGATGAAAACGGCAACCAGCTTGACATAGTGGGCAAGACCCTGAAGGAACTCAGCATCCAGAAGAAATACGGCGTGAGCATCATCGAGATAAGAAACGAAAAGAAATCGCGACTCGGGCTGGTGAAGGATGTGAACCAGAACATGGCCAAGAGCAGCAGCACCATACAGGTGCACGACACCTTATATATAATAGGTGACGAGCAGAAGATGCAGCGCTTTGCCCAGGACTACGGACTCCGGAAGATGAAGGACGTGAAGATTGATTTCTACGACCTGGGATTGACCGAGATAGTAGTGATGCCAACCTCCAACTTCGTCGGCCTGCGCATAGGCGAGGCCAACCTGCGCAAGCGATTCGGCATCAACGTGCTGGGCGTTAAGCGAGGCTCATCATCCTCTTCTTCTTCTGAGGGAGGCAGAGGCGGCAGCGAATACATCACGGATAATCTGATAGCCGCCAAACTGCACGTGGGCGACATGCTGCTGGTGCAGGGCGAATGGACCAACTTGGCGCACCTCACCGCCGACACCACCAACTGGGTGGTCTTGGATCAGCCCGAGAAAACTGCCGACAAGGTGTTGCTTGATTACAAGGCGCCCGTGGCAGCAGCCATCATGCTCCTGATGATAGCCATGATGGTGTTCGATTTCATCCCAGTGTCTCCTGTAACGGCAGTAATCATAGCCGGACTGCTCACCGTGTTTGCCGGCTGTTTCCGCAACGTGGAGGCTGCCTACAAGACCATCAACTGGGAGAGCATCGTGCTGATAGCCGCCATGATGCCGATGTCAACGGCGCTGGAGAAGACGGGAGCCTCGGCCTTGGTTTCCCAGGGGCTGGTAGATAGTTTGGGAGCGATGGGTCCTACGGCTCTGCTTGCCGGCATTTACTTCACCACCTCGCTGATGACGATGTTTATCAGCAACACCGCCACCGCCGTATTGATGGCTCCGATAGCCCTTGTGGCAGCCCAGCAGGTGGGTGTGAGTCCATATTCCTTCCTCTTTGCTGTGACTCTGGGAGCCAGCATGTGCTTTGCCTCTCCATTCTCCACCCCTCCTAATGCGCTGGTGATGAAGGCCGGAGGCTACACGTTTATGGATTACGTAAAGGTAGGATTACCTTTGCAGATTATCATCGGCGTAGTAATGACGTTTGTACTGCCGCTGCTGTTTGCATATTAGAATTTGCATGTAAAGTTTGCATATTAGAATTTGCATGTAAAGTTTGCATATTTGCATAAAAAGAAAAGATGCTACATGGGGCATGAATCATGAGATATGAATCATGCTTGCCATGTAGCATCTTTATTTTAACATCAAAAAACGGCAGGTTCAAAATCAGAATACTTTTTGCTTTTCAATTCCAAGCATTTTGCTTTTCAATTCTAAGCATTTTGCTCTACTCGTATTCTTTTCTATAAATTAACGTGACCGTTGTCGCCGGTATCAGTCTTGCCAGAATCCGTGTTGTCGGAACCGCCACCATTTGTTCCAGAACCACCACCATTCGTTCCTGAACCACCACCAGGATTATTATCACCACCACCAGGATTATTATCACCACCACCTGGAGTATTATCCGGGTCCTCCACGCTGCCGCCATCGCCCGAGGTAACGTTCTTGATCACCTTGCCATCCTTATCGTAGCAGGTAATCTGTATAGCGGTACGCTGCAACTCCTCTTTGATGTCCACATTAGGCGTAAAGATAACGCGTCGGGCAGTAATGAGTCCACTTGCCACTTCCGCCACGGTTTCCACGCTCTTGGCTCTCACGCCGAATCTCATGGTTCCCAAACCAGGAATAGCTACGGAGTGGCCTTCGGTGGCCCATGCCTTGATCACCTCGCCGGCAGCATCCCAGCATGCCTGCATCACGCCACGGCTCACACCACTTCGGAGTGCAGCCTCCTTAATCACCTTGCTCTCAGAGAGCTTACTGTAAAGTTCAGTGCCGAGCACGAAACGATACTTACCTTTCAACTCACCCACCTGAATGAGTGTTTCCTTTGCTTTCAGATTAATTGCCATAATACTTTGAATTTTAAATTGTTAATACTCTGTAAACTATAAACTTTTAACTCTAAACTATCTAATAGTAATAGTAGGCACGAAGTGCGAAGAGTCGGCCCTTGTCGAGATGTTGTTCTCCTGCTGCTGCCGCTGGTTCTTCCCAATCACGAGTCCCGCCGTACACGAGCTGGTGAGGAAGGTGACGATGGCAGAGCATACGGCCACGATGAGATACTTAATGAATGCCTTCATGTTCTCTTTCATAAGCAATACGATTTTAAATTGTTAATACTAGCAATCCGGAATATTCTCCAGATGCCTTTTTTCATTTTTCCAACTGGAGAAATATTTTTCTCCAACTAGGAAAGTGATTTTCCAGCGCTTTCTGAATCACGATGCAAAGATACGAAAACAGCCACCATCAGTTGTGCGATGGTGGCTGATGCCGTGCGATGGCGGCACATTTTAAGCTAATAATTTTAAACTATCAACTTTAAACTCTCAACTTTAAACTCTCAACTTTAAACTCTCAACTTTAAACCCTATCCCGGTTCCCCCAGATAATCAACGATGGCCTTCACCTGTTTAGGCGAAAACGATTTGCTCGTCTTGCAGTATCCCATTTTCAGGAGTTTCTCCCATAGAGGGTCGCAGCGGCGAATCCAAGCCATCAGATGGTTGACGGCTGTACGTGGGTAACTCTCGGGAAAGTACATCAAGGCAAGTTCCTTCTTGGTGTACGTACGAATCTTGAAATCTTCTATCATCATAATCCTTCAATTTATTATAATCCTTCTATTTGCTTAAGGAATTACTTAACTCTATTTTTTCTCTTTCAGATAATACTCGCTGAAATCCTTGCATCCTGGTGGCAACTGGTGGTGCACCAGCTGGGGCAGAATCTCCTTGAGCTGCATGAAGAGGCTTTCGCCCGGCGCATCCCTATCGGGAAACATGTGCCACTCCGTGTGGAGCAGTTCTCCCATCTCTACCAGCCATTTCTTATCTTCCGGCTTCAATAGCGTGGCAGAAGGAATGGCTATCGCCTTGTGCCCGGCAGATAGCATCGCCCAGCAGTCGCTGCATCCCTCCGTAATGAAAAGCTTCTCGCCCGGCTTCAGCATCTTCACCACGGGAAGATTATAGATGCTGCATCGGGCACCATAAGGAAAGCGGAAGCGAGGAGCATCCTTTGAATCCTCAGTATCCTTCGAATCCTCCGAACTTGAAGAACCCTCCGAACTTGAAGAACCCTCTGGGCTTGAAGAACCCTTTGAATCCACATTTTTCTCTTGATTCTTCTTATAATCCAGATTTCGGTTTTGAATCCCAATCAGCTTCCCCTCCATGTCGAAGTAGGGAATCTGCAGCCAGTTCACGCCCTTTCTATCCGTCCACGAAGTCAATCTGCACCATCTCGCCACTCTCTCATCAATCCTTCTTTCCTCGAAAAGGAATCTCCTAGCCGCCCCGTTGAGCCAGGGATGCTCAAAGAATCTCGCATACTTCCCGGCATCGAAGGAAGAGGATAGGGAGGCATCCGAAGATGCTTCCGGAGAAGTCTCCGGAGATGCTTCCGATGAGGAAGAGGATAGGAAGGCGGGTGAAGAGGAAGGAACCACCTTCGAGTACGAATCTTCCAGATAAACCCCATTCACCTCTGCAAGCCATCGGCAAGCCGAGAGGAAATCCTTCCCCAGGTATTTCATCACCAGGTCGATGGTGCCCACGGAATCCTTCATGCACACATAGCAGCGGCAGCTGTTCCTCCTCGTGTTGAACGAAAGGCTGGCATGGTGGTCGTCGTGAAAGGGACAGAGTGCCTTGTGCCGCTTCACCACCATCCCCAGCTGCTCGGCGACCCCCTCAATAGGCAGGTCGCGCAGCTTCTGAATCTCATATTTCTCCATAAAAACTAAATCTAAATTCATTTATGTTCAAATCATCATTTCATCTCACTCTTAACCTTAGCTCCCGGCGCCCCCGTAAGATACTCCTGCGTCTTCGTGTAAAGCCCCGTCTGGTTGCAATAGGTGATGAACTTGCGATACACCCACTTGTAAAGTTGGTTTTTCGTGCCCTCCTTCGTCTTTCCCTGCGAAATGCGGAGTGCTTCAAGTTGCGCCTCGTTAAATGGATTAGGCAGATCATCGAGCAGGTTCTTCGGCCCTCTTCTCTGAGCCTCGCTCACCGAGTCGGCATCCTGGTTCAGCAAATCTGCGAAAAGCTGCGCTTTGCTCCAAAGGTCGTGATACACCAGCCACTCCACCAGCTCGCCCATTGACTTCGTCCAAGTCTGGTTATTCAGCACCCAGAGCAGGCAACCCGCCTTCCACGCCGACACGATGGAACGCTTCGAAATGTCCCAGAAAACATCGTCGTCAGTTAAATCGGCAAGTGTAGCCATGTCTTGAGCCAGCTGGTCAGTAAGTTTATTCAGTGGCTTGATGATGAACCTGCCCTTGCAGATGCTTAGCTTCACAATATACTCATCCAGCTTCTTATAGAAAGCCTCATCATATTTTCCCTGTCTCGGAATTCTGCCGTCACGTCCCATTCTCGCCTTATACGAGAACACCATTCGCCCGAATGTACCATTGAAGAGTTCGTTCTTATAGAACTTACGGGCTGCATACGGAGTGGAGGAGATGGTGAGGTTGGCACGGAGCACCGGATTACCGGTCACGCCATCGGCTGTAGCTCTTAATGCTCCCGAGCGTTGGCGGTCGTAGATGTTGCGCAGCATCTGCGAAATCTGCTTGTGCCCGCCGCACATCCTGTCGGCCATCTCCACCTCGGGCAGATTCAGGTACTGCGTTCTCTCGCCCAGGTTCTCGCATCCCATGGCGTTCAGGATAAAGGCGGCATTGGTTACATCGGCAGGTGGAAACCAGAAACTCACGTCGGGTCTTACAGGCTTTTCCTTGTTGGCCGACTTGGATTTAATCTGTTTCTGCCACTCCACGAGTTTCTCCAATTCCTTCTCATCATGTTCTCGAAAGTTTCGGCAGATGGCTTCCACTAAGTTTCCCAATTGTCCCTTGTTGCAGCCCGAATCGGCAACGAGATTGGCCATCATGCCACATGATTCCTTCCAACTGAGGTCGGGATACTGAAATTCCGTGCCGCTGACCTGCGCTCCAAGAATAGGGAAGAGCATCGGAACAAGGGGTTCGTGCATGTCTTTTGATACCTGAGAGAGCAAAAGTTGCACACATTCGGTGCCTTTTCCCAGTTTTGGCATCTTCGGAGCGGCGTTTTTTGTAATGTCGTACTTCAATTTTGTCTTGTTCATTTTTCGATAATAGTTTGATAATGAGCTTTCTAGAGGAAGTGGGGATTTGGAAAATCTTCCAATTCCAGTTCTTCCAGTTATTTTTTTGAGGATTTCCTTTCTCTTCTTTCTTTATATAACTATCTATATATTAATTAGTTATAGAATCTATAAAAAGAGGTTTTGTCTTGAAATACCCTTTTTGGAATATTGGAAGAACTGGAATATTGGAAGATTTTGTTCTTCTTATTCCTCTTCCTTTTATTCCTCTTCTTCTAGAAAGCCCCAAATCCTTCTTTGTTCTATCTCTTCAGCTGATACTCCACGATGGCATCTCGTGCCATCAGAGCCTCGGCAGCAATTGTCTCGCTGATGTTCACACCCTCATCGCAGTAAACCTTCAGGGTGAGCTGGATGGCGCCATCCTTGGTCTTCGAAACACGACCGTGCGCCAGCTTCCTGATCAGCTGCGACTGCGCTTTGAGCTGCGGCTTCGGAACGAATTCGAAGGAGCCGTCGTTCAACTGCTGTGCAACGCCGAGACGATGGAAGCGAGGCATGCTGCCCACCACAGGCTCATCGGGAGCAAACAGGAAGTAATTGGTATCATCGTAGTAAGCCATACCACTCTTCTGAGTGTGCTGGCAGTTCATCAACTTGTGGATGTCTGTAAATTCATTTTTCATAATTGAATGAATTTTAAGAGTAAAGGAAGCGAGAAACGTAGCGCTACTTACCTCCGGAGATTCCTTACTCACTCCACCCGGTTAATAATTTTAAACTAATTCAAGTAATTTCGAATCAGTGGAACTGATGACACTGATTTCGAATCAATTAAATTTATAAAAATCCGTCAAGAGAATATCCTGGAACACCTGTCCATTATATTCACGTGTAGAAAATCTGAGCGTCACTGCCACCACGTCGCCCGGTGCCAGTTTAAACGTGGCTATGTTTCCGAGCATCGTAGCCACGTATTGGTTCTCAAACTTTCCGCCCATTTCCTGCAGCACGATATTGCATTTCATGAGCTGCCCGTTCTCACTCTTCTGACTCTGCACAGCGAAGGCCTCTCCCTGCTGCACCACGCGCATCAATTTTGCGTTCATAATAATAAAAAATACGGAGATGATTCAAGATAAGCCAGAACCATTCCGGTTTTTGCCTTGTATCTCCGACGGGTGCAAAAGTAGGAAGAAAAAACATAGCATCAATGCTTTTCAAAAAGGCCTTCTCCGAAGTTCTCTAAAGTTCTCCAAAGTTCTCTGTTTTTCTCTGATATTCTCTCTACGTATAATCGCATTCTTGGCATAGAGGTACAAAAAAAAGCGACCGATACCTGAACAAAAATCAAGTATCGGTCGCTTTTAGCAAGCATTACTCATATCAGCAAATACCAGTCTCCATCATCTTCTAATCTTTATGATAGTATTTGCAGAAAGTCTTGTATTCGAATCCCGCCTTTCCCGTCGGCATCCCCATGCGTATCAATTCTTCATGGGCGTTTCTCGTGTTTTGAGGCAAGAGCACCTTTCCCTCCTTTTTCAGTTGGTTCAGCCGCATACAGATTTCCTGCACATCAAATCGCTTCACCAGCCGTTCTACTTCACGATGTACCTTCCACTCTTCCTCTTCTTCCAGTGCTGGATGCACGAAACGGAAGAGTTCTTTCTTGGCAGCTTCTTCCTGGTTTGTTTCATCTATGGTCTTGTTTGCTTTTGCTGCTTCTTTCTGAATGTTATTTGGTTCTTCCTGATCAGCCGTATTATTGTTGATGGTTACCTTTTGGTTGTCGTGAATATCAAACATTTTTTCAATATTCACGTTACCATTAAAATCCATTTTTATATCTGCCATAATTTATCTTCCTATTTGAACTTGCTCATTGTCATGAATGTCGTTAAGCTTTTCGAAATTGAAATTGGTCTTGGTCTTAGATTTCAGTTCCTCTTTCAAACGATTCACATCCTCACTAAATGCAAAGTTGTATTGCTCGTTGGTACTCATCAATGGGACTAGGATTCCTTCTATGGTTTCATTTGTAAGCCCCATGCAATTATCAACGATTATTTTTACAACTTCCTTTGCTTGCTTCAAGTCTGGATTGTTTTCCTTTAAGGAATCCAGTTCTTTCTGCATGAGGGAGACAAGTTGATCTAATTTCTTGCTGTAATCACATGAATCAATACAGTAGCCTTTCAACTCTTCTTCTTGTTCTGATTTTCTTATTTCATTGTACAAGGTCTGCCATAGTTCTCCATGTTTTAGCAGCAGTTGGGCTAGTGCATCTTTCAAAGCTGTTGGCTTTTTGGCATCCTCCCGACCAGCAGTTATGATCATGTAGAACAATACCGCTTCTTCGCACAATGCCTCAATTTCAGACTTATCAGCAAACATGCAACCAATGATGAGGTCTGCCCTGCAAAAATGTTCTGCTTTTTGCTTTATTTGCAGGGCTCCCATCCATACTTTTATTGGCGAAGGTGCTTGGTGTTGTTCTTCCATGAAGCAAAGAGCTGGGTAAAGCGAACAGAACAACTGGTCAGAGAGGAAAATTTCGAGCATTCTTGATTCCAGATTATTCATACACAAGTTTAATTTTGTTGAGGAATTCTACAATCAGATTAAATTTGGAGTCAAACAAATCATGCGAACTGAGTTCCTTGACGGCAATATCGGCAATTTCCTCAATTACAGGGCTTTCTACTCCAATCTTTCTAACCTGGCTTCCTTTAGGTTTGATAAGAATCGGTTTTCCACTTGCAGCACAAGCCTTGATAGCATTCAGCAGCCAAATGTCAGTAGGGTCAAGATTTACGCTCTCATGGTTCTGTCCCTGGAGATGCAAAGTCGGCTCACTATTAGTACGTTTGGCTAAGTCGGTGAAATATTCACCAACAAGGTCGCTTATTGCAGGAAGATTTGGATAACCAAATGGAAAATCAACATAATCGATACCCTTTAGATTCATACTTGAATTTCTTACCTGCCAAAACTCTGCTGTATGAAATTTGCCGGCTATGTCAAGGGTTAGGCGGTTTGAGAGCAACTTTAAACGAAAAGTGTTCTGCAAAATATCAGCAACCATACTAGCTTTAGAGAATGCTACATTGCGTTCGATAGCAATGATTTGACGGTCTTTACGATTGTCAATAATAACTAAACAAGAAGGATGATTGTCTAATTCTGAAACATTGAAGTCTGATTCAAGCTTTGCCTTTTTATTATTTGCAATGCGTATTACATAAATATCGCCTTGGTTGATAAACGAGCGGTATTTAAATTTTTCTCCATTGAATTGATAGTACTTTTCCTGTTCATTTTGCTCACATGCTAAATCATCAAGTACATTACCAAACAATTCCTGCTTTCTGGTAAGTGAATCTTGAACATTGACTGCCTGAAAAACCTCTGCTGGTAGTCCTGCCTGATTCTCCATTACAGGGCGAAACAGGTATTGAAAAATTTGAAATTTTGCCATTTTTATTTCTTCTTTTATTGATTTTACTTTTAGTAAAACAGTATTAGTTAACTCTCTTTCTAATGGATGGGGGATAGAATTATTCTTTATCCCCCATCACTCTTCCGAGAACTGTGTTTCTATAGGTGTTGAAGATGTTAGGCTTCAGCATCATGTAGTTTGGCAAGCTCTCAAGATATTCCAACTCAAACACAAGGCGTGGGTCTCTGTCGTCTGACTCGGGATGAATCTCTGCCTTGCTGCCTATGCGGGCTATGCGGATGAGATACAAATCCTTGACACCCTTGCCTTTGATGTAAGGCATGAAATAGTAGAGCTTGTTCAGCGCCACGGTTGATGGAAAAGACTTGGTCTTACCGGTATAGTAAATCTTTGTCTGACCACCATCCAGGAAATAATCAGTATTATCTTCCTTGACAAAGCCTACTAACAGACTCTTGTTCATATCCAAAGTGTAGCTCTTCTTTGGCTTGTTTATTTTCAACTCAGGATTCGTTTCTGAGAATAAGTCAAGATTCAGCTTTGGCTGAGGGTCACGCTTAACATCTATAGGGTGAGTGGAAGCTGGTTCCTTCTCATAGATGAAACGATAAAGGCTTTTGCCAATTTGCTGTACGATTCCGCACACCAAAGCATTTCCCATCAGGAAGGCTCTGCGGCCATCCGTAACATCTGGGTGCAAGGTGTGATTGTCCGGGAACATGTTCAGACGCTCTAACTCAATAGGAATCAGGCGACGGTAGCGGCCAGATGGGGTCTTGATAACATGCTTGAAGCGTGAAGCAGCAGCACCGCCCTCGCCTGTGATAATGGTGCGTGATGGCTTATCCAGGGAATCAGGGAATGCCATTCCACCTTCTGAGAAAAGATATTTGAATCCTTCTTTTGTTGTGCGCTCTATTTTCTTGGCTCCCTTTTCGTATTCCCATCTTGCTACTTCCTCTTCTGGGATGAAGAACTCCTCGGGAACCAGCGACTCATCAACGATATTGCCGCCAAGTGTCATAATTGGACCCTCGTAAACAGCTTCTGCATCAACAGAATATACGCTGCGATTGCGCATGATGCCGGCATTCCCAAATGGACTGTCTTTTCCTTCCTTGTTGAAATTGTCAGAAACCTCCTTAATAGTTCCTTCTATCTCGAATTCAGAGATGGTTTTGTCTTTTGGCTTAAAAGGAAAAGCCTTTGCCAGTACGCCTTCATAAAGCACCCAGTCTTTCAACTCTTGTACTTGCCTTGAAACATTTGAATCCTCACGATAACCTACAATATAGGTACGGCGTCTGCGTTGAGGCATTCCATAATCTGCAGCATTGATCACTCGCCATTCTACAGTATAACCTAGGTCAGCAAGTGAAGCAAGGATGATGGCAAAATCACGTCCACGCTGCTTGGCTGGTGAGCCGAGCAAACGGTCAACATTCTCAAAGAAAATATAACTTGGACGATTATCTCCCTTTTCGTTTAATATTCGATAAATCTGCCACCAAAGCACACCCTTCTTTCCCTCAATTCCGCCAGAGCGGCTAAGAGTTGATGCTACAGAATAATCCTGACATGGAAAGCCTCCGACCAGCAGGTCGTGATCAGGAATATCATTTGTAGGGACCAAATTGATATCCTTGTTACAATGACCTTTGTCGCCAAAACGTGCTCTATAGACGAGCGAAGCATCTTGGTGTTTGGTTGATGGTTCCCACTGGTTGTTCCAGATGGTTTCATAGGCATCTGATGCTCCTTCCAAACCGATGCGGAATCCTCCTACACCGGCAAAAAGTTCTACTACCTTTATTGTATTTTTAGACATTTTTATATGTATGGTATTTCTTGTAATTTATTAGCAATATATGAACCCTTGAGCCAGAAAAACTGTGGCAGCATTCTTATGCCGTTCACACATTCTGTTCTTGTATTCTCTGTCGAAATATTAGCTCCTCCTCGGAAGAATACTTTGTATTCGGAACTCTTTGGAAAGTTTGGCGCTCCCATATAGGAACCGCTATTGTTCATACGTTTATTACCCTTTTTGTCATAAACGTATTCCCATTCCAGTTCGTTTCTATGAATCAGATTTCTTGAATCTTCCCAAGTGCGTCGCACTTCATTTTCTATGAAATCTTCATCAAAGGCAAAGCGTTTGAACCCTTCAAAAACGGTTTTGCTAGGGTCTTTACTATCATGCTCACAGAAGATAGGGCAGAGGAAACTGTGCTCGCAGAAGTAATCGTACACATCTGAATCTTCAAAGTCAGCATCTCTATCTGCCCATTCCTCAAAGTCGATGTGCTTGAGCTTCATGTCCTCTGTTCTTCCACCTTGGGGTGTAATCGTGATGGTCTTTGCTATGATACCGGCTTTTTGGAAGTCAGAAATCTGATTTAACCTATTGCAATCGGTTCCGAACATGCGGATAACGCATTTAGCTGAAATATCCTTGACTTTAGCATCAATTCCAAGCATTTCTCTTAGCTCAGGCAGAGTCTTACCCTTATACATTAATGTAAGTGCATGACAGCGAGCATCTAACTGGGCGAAACTGGAAAACGATTCTTTCAATACAATTTCGTTCTTTGCCCTGCTTTTATCAAAGTGACCTCGTACAATATAGTCAACAAAAGTTTGTTTCAATCTGTATCGTGGCTTCTGGTAAGAACCTTTTGCAGTTTGCTTGAATCCAGGCACCAGCTCTATCAGCAATAGTTGCGGACGCAGAAGGTGGGTGAAACCAACCAATTGTTCGTTACGCTTTTCTTCATCAAGATAATCATGATAAACCTGTTGCAGGTGGTTGCTGACAATCTCCCAGTCGTTTCGTAATTTATCTTTTTCTTCTTGCGAGAAAGAATTGTAGCAGTAGTCAACAATCGGGAACTTGGCATAGCCGGAAGCAGGCACAACTTCGTATGATTTATATTCATAAAATATAATTAAAAGCCGTTCTGTTTTTTCCCAGAAATGAGAGGTGTTGAAGTCTGTCTGTATTGGGGGCTCAAAGGTAACATGTGTAATACTGATACCTTCCTTTGCACCTAGGTAAACATTATAAGCTTCTCCTTTTTTTCCGCTTACATTCTTCAGGTCTCTCTTGGGTACACGAACTCCAGTGGTCTTAACTTCCGTAAGAACACCATCAATCTCAATATCACATTCCTGTTTGCTGTCTTTCTTATAACCGAAAACAGATTGTTCTATTACGTCTCCAGCGATACCTGTAATCTTTTTACTTTCTAAGGTACGAGCAAACTGGTGGGATTTGTCAACCTCACCTAGAGTCTTGCCCTTTGCTCCTTCGAGAAGGGTATAGACTTGTTCTTTCGTAAATTTTCTATCTTCAGATACTGCCATCAGCTAAGTTTTTAAATTTACCTTTCATGCGTTCCTTACGCATGTTGACCGAAGTCAATCTGCAAAGGTACTAAAACTTTTCAGAAAACTTGGAGTCTGATCACGATCTTTAACTCTAATCTTTAGAAAAATCCTGATCTTTTGGCAGGCGTATTTATCTCATTAATTAAATTAAGGTCTGCATCTGCTTGCGCACCGCCTCATTAGTAATCACAAATCGGGTGTAGCTCTGGTAGGTTCCGTCTATCGTAACCATACCTAAATTGAAGAGTAAACTGAGAATACCATCGGGGGTGTTGATACTGGTGGCTGGGAAAATATCCAATAGATACCCTAAGGCGAATCCCTTGGTCATTATATCTTCTATGATGCTGGAATCGTGGGCAAACTCCTTGGCGTAGCGGATGAGCTGGCGAACAATCTCATGGTCTGTACTTGAGATTACTTCGTCTGTACTTGGGATTACTTCACATGGTTTCTTTGGAATCTCGTAATTGCTTTGAATGTAATTGTCCACAAAGTTGAGTACCATTGCGGGGTTGTAGATGGTAGCCATTCCGCATTCTGAATTATCAAAACAATAATTGCCATACCATGGCTTCATCACTTCTATCAGCTCATCCACGCTGTGGCGGAATGGCAGCACGCTGGCGTAATAAGCCAGCATTTCACGCACTTCATCCTCGGTGAATCCCACCATCTCGTTGAACTCCGGAGACAGGGAATAGTTGGTACCGATGTTGAAACCGCTGGTCAGATCATCCATGGTTACGGGACTTACTCCTGTAACAAAAACTCTGCCCAATGAATCTCCTGCGGCTCCCTTGATTGTGTCGAAGAAATGTCGCAGATATCCCTCGCCGTGAGTCTGTTCGCGATATCGGGTTTCATGTTCCTTGTGGGCAAGAATCTGATTGGTAAAGTGGTCGTATTCGTCGATGAAGAGATAAATCTTCAAGCCTGCTTCAGCACATTTATCGCATAGAAATCCCAATTGGGAAACGGCATCTTCCTTCTGGTTCATCTCTTCCTTTGTGTCCGGTGGCAAAAGGTGGGCGTATCTGCTGCAGAAGGAATTGAACTTGTTGTTGCAATGGGCATCAAGTCCTTTTTGATAATTATCCAATCCTGCTGAAATCATGGCAAAATTCAGGTGAAGGATGAGATAGCTGTTGCGTTCAGGGGTAGGATTCTCTCCGATGTAAAGCTTGCCGAAGAGGCTTTCAAACTTATCCTTCTTGTTGATGTCGTAATAGTTTTCGAGCATGGAGAGGGTAAGGCTCTTGCCGAAACGGCGAGGGCGAATGAAGAAGAAATACATGTTAGATTCTTCTATTTTCTCTATGAATGGGGTCTTGTCAACATAGTAACAATCTCTTTCCATTACATCCTCAAAGTTCTGCATTCCGTAAGGGATGCGTTTGCGATAGATTCGCTTTTGTCTTTCTATTTTTGCCATAATCGAAACCAACTTTTTGTTTTTATGCCGCAAAGTTAAGATTATTATTTGGAATACGCAAAGATTTTGGGGCTTTTTCTTGGTGGTTTATCAAAAAATGAGTAGTTTTGTTATCCCTAAATCTGCGTCGTAACTAATTGATAATCAACTAGGGAATTTCGGAAATTTGCATGTTAAACACCGAAAATGCACCGAGTTGCGAATCTAACAAGTTGCAGATACTCAAACAGTTGTATGATTGAAATGGAACAAATGTTTGATAAAATGGCTCGTTTTTCGCAAAAACGGTGCAATATGGTGGTACTTTAAGCCTTACTTTTCCAACATCTTTTTGGTAAGCCTATCGATAGTGTTCTGCTGGCTTTCGATAGTCTTGTTCTGTCTCTCGACGATAGTCAACAGATTTGCCTGATTGCCTTTCGTCAACTCTTCCCCCATTACCAGGTAGTTGGCGTCAACCCAATCTACCGCATTGATAATCTTCACCATGATATCGTAGCTAGGGGCATTTCTGCCCGATACGATATTCTTGATAGTCGTCCATGGCACACCTATTTTCTTTGCAAATGTCGCAACGGTGTGGCCCTCTCGTTCAATGATGCTGTTTACTCGCTCATTGATGGTTTCTGTAGTTACTTCTGTACCCATAATCTATAATTTCAAACAAAATGCTGAAAAAATATAAAATAATCAGTGAAATGTTTGGTAGTATCACTGAAATGTTATAAATTTGCAGCGTGTTAATAATTCTCACGGTGCAAATATACAAAAAATATCGCACATAATGATGATTTCAAACAAAAATTTTAAAAATATGGGTTTTAGTGAGTACATGAAGAGTCTTCCATACCCACGACGTGAGGTTGTGGAAGAGATTGCTGAGAAATGCAAGGTTTCTAATAATTCCGTCTATAGATGGATTCAGGGCAAGTCTAAGCCGAACGCTCTATGCAGAGGACTTGTCGCTGAGTATCTAGGTATGCAGGAGAGCGAACTTTTTCCGGATTGTTAATATGGAGTCAACCGAATTTTACAATACTCCCGAGGGTTGCGTTATGTACAAGCCGATAGGGAAGCCTGTCCAGGAACTTACGATTGATAGTCGAGCAGTCATCGAGGAGATGCTTGACACGATTAAGGTAAGATACCCGAAGGCGTTTAAGGCTCTATGCGAGCAATACACTGCGAGCGAATTGAACAGACAGGTTTTTGAGTTCAACATCGTATCTCGTTTCTGTCGCTGCAATTTTGGCGAATATGATGCACATACACCCGATGTCGATGCTGACGGATTCTTTCACTTTGAAGAAGTCAAGTGCCCGCTTCGTGGCGAATGCAGGATGGAAGGGGTAATCTGCAAGCCTGAGCTTGACTCGAAGCTTACAAGTCGAGAGCTTCAGATAATAGAGCTGATCTCGAAGGGGCTTCAGGCTCAAGAGATAGCTGACAGATTATTCATTTCCATTAAGACCGTGCAGAGACACCGGGAGAACATCAAGGCGAAGCTTCAGATGCGAACCCTGGCACAAGTCTCGGCCTATTACCTCGAACACGTTAGGGGGAAGTAGTTATGGCAGCTGAGAAATGCGCAACATGCAGCGATGGCAGAACTTGCATCAACGGCAGGTTCTGTCTCAAAATGAAGAAATATGTAGAATATACTGATAAGCCTGTTTGTAGCAATGAGCAATAAGAAATGGACCAAAAACGATATAGCTTACCTGGTAGATAACTACGGAAAGGTAAGCCTTGAAGAGATGGCTTCCCGCCTTGGGCGTTCGACAATGGCCGTCCGCCTGTATGCCCTGCGGCATAGGTTAGACGAGAAGCACCAGGTAGTAAAGGAGAATCGACTGAAGAAACTGCTGGAATATCGATTCCGTCATCTCGAAGATTTTCATCCTAGCAGATTCTTCTTCAAGGAGACGGGTATTAACCAGGTGAGATACTGGGATCTATTCTTTGGACGCAAGTCTATCACTCCGTCTGAATATAAGGCTGTGGCCGAATACTTCAATATTACAATATCCGAAGCATTCGACTCCCTTCAGCTTAATCTATTTGAATAAAAAAACAATGCAGAATACGAAAATCAACTCAGACTTCATTAACGATGTCAAGAGCAAGTTAGATATCGTTGATGTAATAGGTGCTTATATCAATCTTCAGAAAGCCGGTATCAATCACAAAGGTATATGTCCGTTCCACCAAGATAATCATCCATCGATGATGGTAAGCAAGACAAGGCAAACGTATCATTGTTTTGTGTGCGGCGAGCACGGAGATGTTCTGGACTTCCTTCAGAAGTACAACCAGATAACTTTTACGGAAGCCTTGCGTTTAGCCTGCAAGCTTGCCGGTGTGGAATTCCCGGAGAAGGAAGCCACTCCCGAAGAAAATGCCGCCTATAGATTATTGGAATCTCGCCGTATAGTCATTGATGCTGCGGCTAAGTTCTACCAGGGCAACCTGTCGCAGGCAGAAAGTTTTTTGAGAAGTCGCGGATATGATAGCAGCGACAAGGCACTTGCCGAATATGGTGTAGGCTATGCTCCTTCGGGTAATGTTGCTATGCGTAAGCTTACCGAACAGGGGTATAACCTTCAGCTCTTGACAGATGTCGGGATTCTCGGCAAGTCACAGGATGGAAGAAGCTACGATTTCTTCCGCGATCGCATCATGTTCCCGTTCTACGATATATCGGGTAGAGTTATCGCTTTCTCGGGCAGAATCGTCACCCCAAACGATAACGCAGGCAAATATGTTAATACGGGAGAGACTCCGATTTTCAGAAAAGGTCAGCACATTTTCGGACTCTATCAGGCGAAAAAGGCAATAGCCAGAGCTGGCTTCGCCTACCTGGTAGAAGGCCAGTTTGACGTGATCACCCTTCATCGATACGGGGTAGAAAACGTAATTGGCGGTTCCGGAACAGCATTTACAGACGATCAGGTAAGACTCATTCTGCGCTTTACGCAGTCTGTAGTCATGATATATGATGCAGACGATGCCGGAATAAAGGCGGCAGTCAAGAACTGCGAACTGCTGCTGAAGGCAGGCATAAGTGTAAGATGCGTTCGGCTTCCGAAAGGGTATGATCCGGACAGTTATGGCCGACTCTGCAAGGAGGAACTGAAGCAAAAGCTCTTTGACATTACAGAGACCTTCCCGAAAGCGCTAAAGAGGATGCTGGTTCCTCGCGGCTGCAAGGATGAAGCAACCATTGCTTCAGCTATGAATACGATATCCAATCTGGTAGCGTGTGTCCAGGATGCAGGCTTGCGTCTGGAATACATGAAGAGTATGGCCAAGGATTTCGACACCAAGACGACAATCCTGGAAGATAAAGTGCGAGATATACGTCGTAACGTGAACGATGTCAAGAAGGAGAGCATGAAGCAGGGCATCTTTGGCATCGATAGTCTCAAGGAGAATCTGAGAAACAGCGAACCGGCGGTTATTACCTCATCTATCGACACCTTCCTGGAATCGTATGGAGATAACCCTATCGTGTATGCAGCAGGAATGCCATCATCTACAGATATACAGAACCTGCGCCGTATCTGCTGCTATTTCGTAACAACAGAAGAGGGATGCGCTATCAACTCAACTACGGGCGAGGATAGTGCCTATTTAGCCACTTTGGCAGAAATGTATAAAGCCGGAATCTCGCAGATACGGGTAACGCACGAAGACAAGGTGGAATCCTTCATAGACTTCTATATCCGCATACATGGAGACTTACTGCCCGGCTTCCTCGGCGACAAGGTTCCGATTATCACGAGATGCATTGAGCTTACAAGCTACGCAGAAGAGACTGTAATCACTGTCAACAAGAATCATTATTGCAGCAAGCTTGGCTTATCCAAGGGACAGTTTGACGAGATCCGAAAGCCATTCGTCAGTAAGCGCAAGAACGTTCTGAAGGCGAACGCCCTGAAGGATGACTTGTATGATGACGATTTCGATGGCGATGAGGTTCCGAGCTACGCAAGAGAAGGCGAATATGCCCAGATGTTCCGTGAGTGTAAGTATTATCCCCGACTGAATAAGCAGGGCATACCGGTATGCTACATGTTCCAGAACAAGAACGGGCGGGGCTTCTCGCAGGTGGCCGATTTCTACATGGTCCCACTTCTCCATATCTTCAATGAAGACTTCGAGCAGAACAAGCGAGTACTGAAAGTTAATCGCAGATATTTCGACAAGCCATTATATATTGAGGTTCTGTCGTCTTCTCTAAAGAAGATGAGCACTATCGAGGATGTTCTTATCAACTACGAAGGCGTGAACTTCACGGACGGAGAAGAATGGCAATGGAGGCGTATCAAGGAGTATATGAGCCGCCATTTCGTTCAGTGCCGCGAAATCCAAACATACGGCAATCAGCAGTCTGAAGGAATGAGCAGAAAGACCGATGAGCAGTTTTTCGCCTTCGCCAACGGCATAGCCCATGAAGATGAGAACGGAAAATATGTGTTCGAGAAGGTCAACGAGCTGGGTGTAGTGACCCATAATCACATGAATTACTATCTCCCTGCCTTCTCTACTATATATGCCGGATCCGGAAGACAATCCGACAAATATGAGCTGATATCTCAGCTGGTGTACGAGGATATTCCAATAAATAAGCAGGTCACGTTCGAGAAGTGGGCATCGCTCATGGACGAGGTGTATAAAATCAACGATAACGGTAAATGGGCGATAGTTTTCGCCCTGATGTGTGCCTTCAGAAGCAATATCCACTGCCTGGACAGACTCTTTACGGCTCCGTTTTTTATGGGTCCGATGTCTTCAGGTAAGACTCAGATTGCGATATCCATCCGCTCTCTGTTCATAAGTCCTACCATTCCGATATTCAACCTTAATACAGGTACTGATGCGGCCATGAGCACCATCATGGGTACATTCAGAGACGTTCCGGTTGTTCTTGACGAATACAATAATAAGGATATCTCTGACACCAAGTTTCAGGCTCTGAAGGGTATTGTGTATGATGGAGACGGAAAGCAGAAGCGCCGTGGAACCTCGGGAAGGGATATCGAAAACGACAAGGTATTCGCACCTGTAGTCATCTGTGGCCAGGAGACCCCTCAGCGAGATGATAATGCCCTGATGAGTAGTGTTATCATCTGCGAGGTCCCTAAGCCAAAGAATAGAACCCCAGAGGAGACCAAGCTATTTGAGGAACTCAAGAATATAGAGAAGAATATAGGATTATCTAATGTATTGCTGGAAGTTTTATCACTCAGGCCAGCAGTCATGGATCACTTCCGTGCACTCAAGCAGGAAGCCTATAGCGAACTAAAAAGCGATGTGGTTAATTCGGGAGAGATGGACCGACTCATGAAGACGGCTTCCCTCTTCCTTGGAATGGTGAAGCTCGTGGAGCGATATTCCAAGCTCAAGTTGCCGTTCACCTACGATGAGTTCTTCGCCCTCGTACAGGAAAAAATCAAGTTCCAGCTATCACTGATCCGAAGCACAGACAAGCTTGCCATGTTCTTCAATGCAGTCAACAACATGATAGATACCAAGCAGGTGCTCGTTGGCCGAGAGATGCTCATCGAGCAGCCTAAGAGCGTTACTGGCAAGGATTCGCATGGAGACAAGAAGACATTCGGCTTCGACCCGGGTACACATATCCTCTTCCTGCGCCTAAGCAGCGTATATTCTATATACGACAGAAGTGGCTACAATAGCGAGAATACTACGCTATCAACGCTCGAACAGAATCTTCGCTCTCATCCATCATACATTGGAACCGTACCATCCAGGCGCTTTACCTGGGAGGAGACCGTCGAGGTAGCCAAGCAGGATGACCAGGAAACGATGGTAAGAGTGCGTAAGGAGCGCTCTACATCCACAAGCGCAATTATCATCGACTACGATAAGTTCATGGAGATGTATAATATCGATTTCCGCCGCGGAGAGAGCATATATACCGAGTCGGGTGATCAAGACACCCAAGGCGCAGGTAAAGCCGCTATAAGCGAACAGGAAGCCGCATACAAGCCAGGTATGATACCATTCGACCAGACCGACAAGGGGAAAAAGGGTAATACTCCATTCTAAACTATACCCTTTCTCATCCCTTATATTAGGGATAAAATACCCCAATTTAATGGTACAAAGATACAAAAAAATATTCGAGAAAACCAAGGAAAAATCACATTAAATTGAGTTGAATTTTGCATATTCTTACCCACGCAAACCCGAGAGGGCAAGCGTGGGTATTTTTTTACACACGCTTGATGTACAGACGCGAAAAATCCCCCGAACCCCCTAATTTTATAAAAAAAACAGGAAAAGCGATGTTTTGAAAATGTTTTTTAGAAAAACACCTTCCTACAATCCTACAAATGCATTTCTTTTCAAACTATTATATTTATCTATTTATCTTATTATCAGTGTTTTATGTTGGTTTTGCGGTTTTTAGAGGTTTGTAGGAAATACTGTAGGATTGTAGGATGTTGTAGGAAATAGGAAATATTTACATTTTGCCGTTTCCTACAATTCCATCCTACAAAATACCCCAATTTGTTGGATTGTAGGACGTGTAGGAAGCGAAAAAATGAGTGTGTAGGTTGAAAATATGTTTGATAAAATTTGCATAAGTCGTTGATTTTTAGTATCTTTGCATTTGGTAACCTGCAATTTGTAGGATTGTAGGACGGTAGGACGCAAAAATAAGAAAAAACAATATGGAAAAAGAAAAACGTATCTCGAAACGAAGTGCATCCATCAGAATTGAACCATATCTGGCGGAGTACATTCAAAAAAAGCTGGAAATCGACCCGAAAACGGGTGGAGTAAAAATTCCGCACACTACAGATTTGTATCATGTGGTGTGGAATCTCATGTCTAAGCCGGATTCTCATTGTACGGTTCCCGAGGATGCCAACCTGAAGATATTCCTTCCATCTCGCCGATCCAACATGGACGGCCATCCCGGGAAGGACCCGGCTTACTTCAACTATCTCTCCGTGTCAGCCGCAAAGAAGATAGAAGATCACATTCGCCTACTCTTCAACTTCGAGTTCCATCGAACCATGATGGAGAACGAAGAACTTGGAAGGCCTAAGCGGAATCAGGATGTCGTGTATGATTTCATCAAGATGTACCATCTGGAGTCGATATCTCCTGACGCACTTCTGAAGAACTTTTATCGCTATAAACAGCGGCTTGTCCCGAAAACTCCGAGAAAATACCAAAAAAAGAGAGGTGTTTAATTATTTTTAATACATACCGAGTATAAAATATTGTCACTCAAAAATTCGCAATAATCACTCTAAAAATATGCATTATGATAGAATTTTCTTGTCTTGTGGGCGTTTCCCTTGTAGGAAGTCCTGAAAAATGGAATATCTTCATGGCTGACCCGTTCACCTTCGAGCCATCCATAACAGAGGAGAATGGTGGCGTGTATTGGGATTGCAGTAAGACTTTCGTGGTCGATATCCCCGATAGTGATACAATCAACGAGTTTAGAACGGCTCGTAATGCCATTGTGACCATCTATGACGTAAGCCACATAAGCGCAACGCAGGACCCTGTGGAATACAGAATTGGAACAGAAGATATCCCGGCGAGGGTGCAGCTTATCAAGCATCCCAACAAGGCGAAGCTGATAGTTAAGTGCAAGATGCTCACGAATCCGCTTGGTTAGGGTCTTTTCTATACCTATTATATATATGTACCTTTGTAGAAAACTTAATTAAGATGGATGAAATACAGACCCTTCTGCTTTCCACTTTACCGTTATGGATTACAGGGGATGCCTACCGCCGACTGATGGTAGCCGCATTCCCTCTGACCGGTATCGTGGCGAGTATAGAACATAAGAAAGCTGAACAGGCGATGACACTGTCAGAGGTCCGGGAATATCTCAAGACTCATACCTGGTATCAGTACGAGACGCATGAAGCACTTCAGGCGATATCTTCCAAGGCCGCCCAGCGTGACGAAACCAAGAACGTGATTCTTACGGACGAATTCAGTTCACCTTCTCTCGATGACGGAGCAATCGCCTATCATCGTGTTTTCGGAGTCGTGACCGCAGATAGCTACTGGTACTTCTCTTCCAAGCAGCTGGAGCAGGATATCATTGCGGCAGAGAATAATCCTCAGATATCCGCCCATCTCCTCCATATTAACAGCCCAGGCGGAGAAGCGTGGTACATGGACCGGTTAAGCGAAACCCTGCGAAGCGCCAAGAAGCCTATCCTTGCCATCTACGAGGAGTACTGCGCATCCGCAGCCTACTACATCGGTTGCCATGGACAGAAGTTATACGCTACCACCAGCCACGACTTCGTAGGATGTATCGGAACCATGTGTTCCTTCTGGAACTTCGAGCCGTATTTCGAGAAGCTCGGATTGAAGAAGATTGTTGCCAAAGCTACCAACTCTTCCCGAAAGAACAAGGTTTTCGATGACCTGAAGGACGGAAAGTCTGCTGACTACATCAAGAACGTGCTTGACCCAATGAATGAGCAGTTTCTTTCCGAGGTGAAGGCGATGCGCTCAAAGCTTTCGGATCTGGACGATGACGCACCGGTACTTCAGGGCGAGAGTTACTATACCGCTCCGGCTGAGGAAGTGGGTCTCATCGATGGCAAGCGCACCTTGATGGAAGCGGTTGCGGAAGTAGCCCAGCTGGGCGAGGCCTACATGGGTACGCAGAGCCTTTATGGATTCGGTTAATTCATATTTGTTTTTTGTTTGATCTATAGTTGTTTTAATGTTTAAATTAATTGGTTAATTTATGAATTTCAAAGCAAGACTTACCAAGATTCTCGAGAAACTTGGCTTTACCAAGAAGTTCGAGAACAAGAGCCTTACCGCAGAGGAGTACAAGACTCTTTGCGAGGCTTATCAAAAAGAGTTTCAGAGCACCCTCATGGATGATCTCGCCGCAGAGAACAGTGCAGCCGAAGAGGCGGAGCATCAGAAGCAGATTAATTCGCTCTATGCCATCGTCTCAAAGGCAAGCAAGTCGAAGGATGATAATTCCGACGGCGATGGAGATGGCGGCGATAATGATGACGATGATGGCAAGAAGAACGAGAACAGCCAGCAGAACGCTGGTACTCCGCAAAACGCAAGTTACGAGCAGCTTACAAAAGCAGTATCAGAACTCGTAGAGAATATGCAGAAGATGGCAGAGAGCACAGCTCCTGATAAGCCTGCTGCCCATGTTACCGCTCCTTCTATTCCTATCAATGGCTTCGAGTCGAACGATAGCTACCTCTTCGGCATCGAGCACGCCCTGTTCGATATGAAAAAGCGTTGGAATAAGATTACGGCTAACCCAGCGCTGGCATCAGCATCTGAGCCTGACGAGGAATCTGATGGCAAAGCATTCCGCAAGGAGTCTATGGCATTCGCCAAGTCTCTTCAGCAGCGCTACAAGTATCATCAGAGCCGTAACGAACTCGGCGATGTCAAGGCTCTCGCATCCGGTCAGTTTGCCACCAACTATAATGGCGTAGATAATGCCGGGTTGGGAGATCAGTTCGTTATTCTCCGTCAGGACGCTCTCATCGCACGCATTCTCGAACTTCGCAATCTTACCGAATATTTCCCTGTTCGCTATGGCGTACAAGACCGCGATGTCCTCTTCAATGCATTCTTCGATGAGGTATCTCAGGGCTACCAGCCAGGCGAAATCTACAAGGGCGGTATGCAGATCGAGAACGAGATGGGTTATGTAGATGATGCAATGATTAAAGTGCAGTTCGGTCCGATGAAGGAGATTGAGCGCAAATACATTGCTTATCTCAACAAGGAAGGTTCTGACCCTATCAAGTGGTCAATGATTGAGTTCTGTCTGCTCAACCTCCTAAAGAAGGCTCAGGACGAGCAGAACCAGCGCCGTATGCGTGGCATCTATGTGAAGCCAGAGGAGGGCCAGCCATCAAGTTACCTCAATGCCGGTACCGGTATCTGGTACACTCTGCTTCGCTATATCCACGACTACAGCATCAAGCCATTTGCCAGCAAGAGCTACAATACCTATACTTCAGCCAACATGCTGGATGCGGTTAAGGAGTTCATTACTGATGTCAAGACTCACCTCACTGAGGGCATGACGCTCGACAAGCATGTGCTCTACCTCAACGAAAATCACATTGACTGGTGGCTTGCTAATTGCCGTGAGACCTATGGTAAGGATCTCGACTTCACGGGTCCTGATGGTTATAAGAACCGTGTTCCAGACTCTACCATCCAAATCAAGTGGCTTCCATACGAGGGCAAGTCTTGTTGGATGTTCATGGATGTTCCTGGCAATATCCAGTTTGTCGAATACCTTCCAGGCGAGATGTTTGCCGTGAAGATGGAGGAACAGATGGAGATGGTTCGTGCATGGAGTACCTGGAAGGAAGGATGCGGTGCAGCCTTCACTGGCCGAAAGTTCGAGACCAAGGCAGATATGGACGAGAACGATTACGAGTTCCAGCAGATCTTCACAAACCTTCCTGCTGCCACCATCGGTGCAGATGTAGATGCCGCAAACGGCTTCTGGCATATCACGGACTCAGCTACTACCGCTACCGCTCTCACCGATATCAAGAAGGCGAAGGCAGGTGTAGCTTACTGTATTGAGATTGGTGAGGGTGACACCAAGCATCAGCTTACCATTGCCAAGAGCGATAAGTTTGCCAATATCACCGCCGCGTGGACTCCAACCCAGGTGGGTGACTACATCATGGTTATCCTTGGCAAGGACAATAAGTTCCGTGAGCTGGAGCGTCGTGTAGGCGGCAAGCGAACCATCAACAAGGCCGTTCAGCCAAACGTTCCTGGTGGACGTTAATTCATAATATGTAGTATTAAGTTGTTTGCCTAGTAGGAGGGGCACATCATGTGCCCCGCCTACCTTTTCAGAAAAAGATTATGAAGAAAAATAATATTCCAGTACGCCATCGTGCGTACAACCCGAACAAGGGTTATAATTATGCCCAGCACAAATGCCGTCTTCTCTTTATGACGATTATGATGGTAATGAGCATCATTTCGCTTCTTCAGATGTTTGATGATCCTACATCTTCCATGGGGATTGGCGGTACAGGAGTCTCGATGGCTGCCTTTGTAGCTTTAACTACTATCGGTGATGTAACAGACAGAGATACTCACGGTTCTGCCATCGCTTACCAGGTGGTCCTGGTTCCTACATCCCTTGTAGATATATCCAAATCGTTCCCTCAGCCGGACAAGGACAGAAAGGTGAAGGCGATTCCGTTCAAGGCAGCAGCCGCCGACACCCTGAAGGCTTACCTTTTCGATGCGCACGATATACCAACGTTTACCGCCACCACGGAGAAAGGTGATATTACTACCTCTGGCGAGAATAATGTTGTAATCGTGATGGGTGGAACCCGAGTAGAACTCTACAACTTCATCGAGGAGTATGCTGGAGGCAAGTTTATTATCCTCTACAAGCATGTGAAGGATCCGCAGTGGTATATTCTTGGCGAACCTGAGCGACCTATGATTCTCAATAACACGGAGACCAAGGACGATAAAGACGGCCGCTATACAACCTTCACCTTCAAACGTACATCTGTAGATTTGCCGTGTATGTATGCCGAGGATCCTCTTAATGTCACTACACCAGAAGAAAGTCGTGCAAATAGCGATACGGGGCAGAGTGTAGCTTCATCGCCAACGCCAAAGAATAAGCTCTCTTAAAGTTTTGTTTTCTCATTTTATTTATTATTAGTTGAATTGAAGAAAGGTGTGTCGCCATCAGATAGGTGGCGCACCTTTTTATAATATATACAAGGTATGATTAACAGAAGAGAAAAATTACAGCTTTTCAACAAGCTGAGAGGAGAAGATCACGCCATGGCTGATATTTCCCTCCTGGATGACGTTCAGCCAAACCATCCCAAACTTACCCGTTTCTCCAGAGATCCTAAGCGTTATGCCGACGAGATTCTTTATACACTTCTGGATTTCTGTGATGAAGAAGAAATTACTGGCAATCGAGAAGTTTATGAGGGCACAGACGACGATTCGAGTGATACTTCAACAGAGGAAGAGCAGAAACTTCTTGATGGTTCAAGTAATACTCAAATAGAGGAAGAACAGAAGCTTCTTAAAGATTCAAGTAATACTTCAACAGAGGAAGAGCAGAATCTTTCAGGCGGTTCAAGTAATACTTCAGCTGAAAAAGAGAAGGAACCGTCTGACGATTCAAGTAATACTTCAGCGGAGGAAGAAAGCAAAGAGTCTTCGGGCGATTCTCCAGAAGAGCCTTCCGATACTCCATCCGATGCTCCTTCAGACACATCTGAAGGTGATCCATCTCCGGGACCTGATGCTCACGATACAGCCGGGCAGGATGAGGACTCAAAAAAAAAGTAGTTCAAAAGGAAGAGGAATATCCTAACATCGACTGGGACAACCTCTCCAACGAGGACGTGCAGATGGCAACTGTCATCTACAACGACCGCATCAACACATGGCGCAAAATGAAGAAACTCGACGAGCTTCTGGATAAAAAACCAAAGGCGAACGATGTGGCTGCCATGGCAGAACTCCGCATCCGCAACCTTCAGGCATTCGATGAGCTGAAGGCGTACAACGATACAGGCAAGTTCTTATACAAGCATCCGCTGCTGAAGGGCAAGTCGGAATTCGATGAACTCGTGAAGCTTTTCAAGAAGGACCCTGCCGAGTTTCTTCATAAGCACAAGAACACGCTCGATAATATCAAGCGCTACAAGAGCTACATTAAAAGAGATGATCGCAAGGATAAACGTGCCAGCGACCGTGAGAACCTCCAGCGCCATCAGGAACGTGAACGCATGTTCAAGATGGTGATGGAGCAGTATAGTGATAAATCAGATAAATCAGAAAAAACAGATGGACAAGATGGATAAGACGGAATTACAGAAGATTGCAAAAACCTGCGTTTCGATGGTCAAGAACGGAGGTGTGCTCGAACAGGCTCAGCTAGAGGCTGACAAGAAAATAGCTGAGATGGCATCCAATGGAGACCTCGATGCCATCAAGCTTCTGAATGAGCGCATGCAGGACCGGGAAGAACTTAAACTGAGAAAGGAACTTTTCGGCGTATGAAAAGCGAGATAGAAAAACTGGAAAGCGTACATCCCGACCTTATCACCACCTTCCTGACTACAGGCGATGGTGAAGGCATCCCGGACGATGTACAGATCTTCCTGAAGCAACTTCAATGGGCTGCCGAAATATACGAGTATGAGCGCAACATAACCCGTGGCGCCCGCCAACTCAAGCAGCGCATAGCCGCACAGCAGAAGATTACCCTCGATGTGCGCACCTGTATGACACGCATCAACCAGGCGATATCTTACTTCAACGTGGATTGCAACGTAAGCATCAAGGTCTGGGAGAATGATTTTGCCAACAAGTATGAAGACCTCGCCAAGCTCTGTTCTGCAAAACGTGATTACAAGATGCAGAAGGCCTGCATGGACCAGGCTCTGGAATGCCGCCGCCGTGCATCCGAGCAGGCAGAAGCCGACCGAGACCTCGGCGTGGTGTTCCTTATCACTCCGGAGGTCACTCCGGAAGAGCTGGGTTTTCAGAAAAGGAGTCTCAAGGAGATTGCCGCCAAGCACAACCGCGGCTTTTATATTTCACTCATCGATGGTCTGCCTATCGAGAGTTCAGAGAAGAAACGTTTGCTTCGTGATGCTGATATTCAGGAAGCGGAAATAGTGGAGGAAATAAGCGATGAGCCAACTGATATTGAATGATAATACCATAGGGGAGTTCGAGCATTACTACATGAATAACATGCAGCTGCTTGCCAACATCATCGACCCAAATATGCTTTTTGCCGAGGTAGCCCGTGCCGGAGGTAAGACCGAAGGCGTGACGGGTCCCCGCCTGATACGTGTGGCCAATGATATGCCAGGGGAGCTATCTTTCCTGGTTCACAAGACCTATGTGGCGCTGATGACCAACGTCTGGCCTAACATCCAGGCATACTTCTCCCGTCAGGTAGTAGTGAACGGACAGCAGCGCTCCATGCTTGAATATGGTATCGATTACGTGGTAGGGGAGAGCACGCTGCCTTCCCATTTCCGTAAGCCCCGATATCCGATAGCCTATGCCAAGCACAGCGTGATATTCCGCAATGGCGCCCACCTTCAGCTGGTATCCAGCGACCAGCCGGAATCCGTGGCAGGTAGAAACGCCGTGCACGCCTTCGTGGAGGAGATGAAGCATAACAGCGGAGAGAAGCTCAAGACCCGACTGTTCCCATCCTTGCGTGGAGGTCCAGCCAATGTGCGATGCTCTGCTTATTATGAGGGTGTTACCGGTGTGAGCGATACCGCAAGAGTTGACCTCGGTGAGGATGACTGGTTCGAGGACTACGAGAAGAAGGTGAACCCGAAGCTTATCGAGGAGATTGCCACCGTCGCCCTGGAGGTTAACCGGAGTCTCTACCGTCTCTTTGTACTCAGACAGCAGGAGAGGGATTCAAAGGATCCGGTTCTCCTGGAGAAGATGCGACTGGAGACAGTAAGGCTCAATTCCTTCGTAGAGCGGTGGAAGCCGCGCCTTGCCGATATGAGGCGAAATGCCATCTTCTACATCCGTGCATCCTCCTTCTGCAACAAGGATATTCTCGGACCTAAGTTCTTCAAGACGCAGCTTGACACCCTTGATACCGATGAGTTCCTCACCGCCATCTGTGCCATCCGACACAAGGAGGTGACCAACAAGTTCTTCATCAACTACGACCACGTAAGGCATCAGTTCAAGGATAGTTATAAGTACGATTCCATCCTTCGCCTGAATCTGAAGGATAGATTCATCCTCTCTGCCGAGTATCTTCTTCACTACGATCCTCAGGAACCGCTCTACATGGGCTACGACCCCGGAAACTTCCAGTCGCTCATCGTAGCTCAGAAAAAGGACTATGGCAGACGGCTCGATATCATCAAGGAGTTCTTTGCCTTCCTACCCAAGGATTACAACGACCTCGTGGCTGAGGTGCACCAGTTCTTCGGATCAGCCGCCGTCAACAAGACGATTTATCTCTACCCGGACCGTGCCGGCAACAAGCGCAGGGAGGAACGGGAACAGATAACCACCGACTCGCTCAATCTGAAGGCTGCTCTGGAGTCATACGGCTTCATGGTGGTGCTTTACAACGAAGATGCCCCTACCATCTACCATTGGCAACAGTTCAAGCTCTGCCAGATGCTGTTTGGCGAGCGCAGCCCGTTGCTTCCCGTGGTCCGCATCGATGAGAACGAGTGCAAGAACCTATGCAGCGCCATCATGATCTCTCCATTGAAGAAGACGGATGGCAAGATAGAACTTGACAAGAGTTCCGAGAAGAAGCAGCAGCTCAAGAACCAGGCAGGACTCACCACGCAGCTTCCCTCTGCCATGATTTACCTGCTCTACGGTCTCTATTCTGATGCCGTGAAGGCGGAATTAAGTACGTATCCTACCGATTTACCCGATAATTTCGAGATATAAACGGTGGATAATATCCTGTTTCCGCAGCAATAAATTATGCACAGAAAACGATAATTCACGCAAAATGAAGGGGTGCAAACGGGAATACGCTGATAATCAGCCCAGGCGGACCCGCCCGGGGAAAATCCCGAAAAATGCATCACCCAAACGTGCACGCACCGCTGGGAAGGGGAAGAGAGGTGCAGCCCTTAGAAATCCTGGAAATATGACGGCCCCAGGGTGCAGCCGGTCTTTTGCGGGGCGATAATTTTTCACTATCTTCGCATCATCATGAACAGGAACAGCAAGAACATCATCATGGATGGTATCACGGCATTGCAGTGGGCAAGGGAGATAAGCAAGCTTCCCGATGGGGAGTTTATCCTAGCCTTCTACCCCTACTCCAGACAGAGGGGAGAGGCAAGTGCCAAGCTTCAGATCCGCCGCCACTGCAAATACCGTACCCAGCTGCCCAGGGAACGCTTCGCCGTTGATGGAGAGAATTATTTCCTTTACACCGATGAACATGGAGAACCTAAGATGTGCTACCGGATCCTCATCAGGTTCATGGGCTTCCCTCAGGACGGATATAAACTACACAAAATAAATTGGCTATGAATAAGGATTATGAAATAGACATGTATGGCAACGCCGGCATCTACCTTGCCGATGGCAATACCTTCACCTTCCAGCTGGGTGAAGGCGACCCTGCCATGGGTGCAGATCAGCTCTTCCAGTCGCCACTGCTGGAGTCTCCATTCGGTGGCACGCTCTGGATGCAGCAGCACCACTATCTGGGCATACAGGGCTACCAGGTGCTGATGCGCGGCCACAACAACCAGCAATGCGATGAGGTGACCAGGGAGATTAAGGAGAACCGACTGCTTCCACGTCTCTACTCCAAGGAAATCAAGATGCTCTATGGTCACGGACTCGCCGTATATAGGCAGGCCATCGAGGACGGTAAACTGGTACGCAAGTACGAAGAACGCCCCGAGGTGATGGAATGGCTCGACTCCTGGAGTTCCCGCGGCATCCCTTCAGTAGAAGAGTTCTGCAAGACCTGCATCAAGAACTTCTATTATTTCGGCGACTTCTTCGTGAAGTGGCGTTTCACCCGAGGCAAGATGATAGGCATGGGCAAGCCGGTGGCTGCCCTCGAAGCCATGGAGAACCGTTACTGCCGACTGGCAACTACCCGCCAGGACGTAGCTTCAGAACTTATCTCCTACGGTGACTTCAAGCAGGTGGTAGTGGGACGTTTTGCTTATGGTCTATCAAGCTACCAGATTTACCCGAAGTTCAGCTTCAACGAGGTGGATAACTATCATTTCGCCGCCATCTCCCACCATCGTGAAAAATCGGTGGACGAATATTACGGAGCCAACGAGACGCATCAGGGCGCACGACCTTACATCCAGGGTAGCAACAAGACTGCCCGATACATCAACAGTTTTCTGAAAAACTCGTTGGCCGCAAAGGTTCACGTCATCATTCCGAACGCCTGGATCCAGAGCAAGCGCACCCAGATGACCAAGCTCTGCGAGGAGAACAAGCGGCGCAAGGCGAAGGATATGGAACTACTGAAGTACAACGGCATCGATATCGGAACTGACTTCAAGGAGTCGTGCATGGTTCGCTACGTCCGCGATGAGGTCCGTAAGTTCAGTTCTTATCTCTCGGGAGCAGATAACCAGGGCAAGGGCTTTTCTTCCATTTCCTTCATGGATGCCCAGGGGCACGAGCAGTCGTGGAAGGTGGAGACCATCGACCTCAAATACAAGGAATATATCGAGGCGCTCATCTCCTACGACAAACGCACCGAGCAAGCCCTCCTTTCTTCCGTAGGTCTCGATGCTGCCATCTCTGCCGTAGATAAGGATGGAGTCATCTCGAAGAGTGGAAGTGACACCTATTATAATTATCTCATCTACATCATGTCGCTCACCTCAGAGGACGAGGTATGTGCAGAACCGCTCAACTGGGCGCTGCGCATGAACTTCCCGGAACTCTACAGGCAGGGCTACCGACTCGGGTTCTACCGCGAGGTTCCCCAGCGACAGGAAGATATTACACCATCCCAACGACTTAACCAGCAACAGGCATGAACAAGAAATTTCAACTCAATCAGTTATTCAGCAGCTACGCGCAGTTCTGCAACTGCGCGCCTGGTGCTGATACCAGCGCCGACTTCGACAGCCTTCAGGGTTCCGCCGTAGCCGCACGCAAGCGTGTTGTCGCCATCATTGGCGGCAACACGTTCACCGATATCGTAGCCATCCAGGAAGAGGAAAGCTGCATCAAGGATTTTCTCCGCACTGCCATGGCCAACCTCACGCTTGCCACACAGATCATCTTTGATGCCGTGAACCGCCGCAAGAACGATATCAACCTCTACAAATACGAACTGGAAGGCATGAAGCGTTCCTACATGGAGAACTACTTCAATGCGATGGATTCGCTGATTTCGGAACTTTCCGAGGAGATAGTTTCCGATGAAACCGCCGATATTCGCCTTGTTATGGAAGATTGGCGCAAGACCAACTATTACAAGATGCTCAGCAAGCTGAAGGTGGATACTGCCGATGAATTCGATGAAATCTATCCCATCGACCTCTCGTACCTCTTCTTTTTCCGCTGCGTTCCCTTGCAGAAGGAAGTGCTTGACGAGAGCATTGGTGCTTATTTCGACCGCCTTGAAAAGGGTGGGGAAGATCAGACGTTTGCCGAGTTTGCCCAGAAGGCGCTGCCCATGCTGAAGCGTGCCCTGGTGAAGAAGACGGTGGCGAAGGCGCTCAGGCGATTCGATATCCTGGAGTTCCCTGCCACCATCCGGAACCTCTTTGATGACAACACCTCCACCCGCCAGGGTAGTGATGAAGCGAGTCGTGCGCTCCAACTAGCCACTCAGCTCGACGGAGAGGTGGAAGATCTGCTGCATAATGTGGATATGCTTCTCGATGCTCAGGAAGGCAACGATTTCCTTTCCTTCTCAGCCGAGAACCGCATGGATGATAACATGTACTTAATGCCATAGCTTATGAAAAAGTCGATATCCGTAAGAGCCAACGGGAAGGAATACGAAATCCCGAACTCATGGGACCTGCTCACTTCTGAGCAGTATCTGAAGCTGATAGACCTGCTTTCCCTCATGGAGAGTGGGCAGTATTCACTAGGTGTTGTCAAGTGCCTGTTCCTTTGCCACCTGATGAAATGGGACATAAGGAAAATCGAGAGCTACGAGCGGAACCTTGAAAATTTTGTGAGTATTGCCAGCCAGATTTCCTTTTTCTATAAGGAGAAAGAAGATAAGTTCCTGCTCGACCTCTGCTTCTGCCGACAGATGCTGCCCATCGTCTTTATCGACAAGAAGGCATATTACGGCTACGAGGTAAGCACCGATTATAACTCGCTCACCTGTTCGCTTTCAGCCCTTCAGTATATTGAGGCAAGGCAACTGCTCGATATGGGCGAGGAGAGTCTTCCGCTGCTGGCTGCCGTGCTCTACTTCAGGAAGGGAGAGTATTCCTCCGAGAAAGCCCAGAAGCTGGCAGATGAGTTCAGGAAGCTTCCGGCGAACACGCTTCGGGCGATAGCCTTGAACTTCACAGCCGTGAACAATTTCATCTTCAGAAAGACGGAATTCTCCCTGCTTACCAAGTTCGACCTTCCGAAAGAGAATGCCATTACCACTGATGCCACCGATGCGCTCTACGACCTCTCCAAGGATGGGCTGGGGAACGCTTCCCAAGTGGAGCGCATGAACGTGCTCACCTATCTCCGCATCCTCCGCAAGAAGACCATCGATGGCGTGAAGGCCCTCAGGGCTGCCGGCATGGACGTGGCGAAGATAGCCAACGAGGTGGGGCTGCCGCTTGAGATAGTGAAAAAGATTATTTAACCAGGGCAGGAAAAACCTTCCTGCGACAAAAATATAAAGCTTATGTTATTGGATTTATTTACATACTTTGCCAAGTTCCCCCAGAACTCCGGCGTCATCAAGGGCATCGCCACCAAGGGCGAGAGCAGCATGGAGGAATATGCCACCACCCTCGATATTCTCGGCAAGATGGAGGAGAAGGAACTGGTTCCCGAGATCCAGAACTACGTATATGGACAGTCGTTCGACGAACTGAAGCAGCGCATCGACAAGCTTACGGGTTCCTTCCTCTTCGTAGATTACGGCGAAGTGGATATACAGAGCGATGGGCACAGAAGCTTCGAGTGTACCCAGCGCATAGCAGTAACGGTGGCGCAGAAACTATCCAGCAATGCCGATATGCTAGAGAGGGTCATCGTCAACGACCGCACGCTTCAGATGCTCTCCAAGGTGCACGCACGCATCATGGCAGACGTGGAGACTGAAGGACTCTACTGGATGGACCGCGAGAGCATTACCAACTGCGAGATCATCCCGTTTGTCTCTTCCGAGCTTCAGAGCTACGGCTGGACCCTCATGCTCTCTGCCAAGGGCGCCGACATCCTCGATACCCACCATATGGCCCGCAAGATGGCGCATCAGCAGTCCTTTGCACCCTCGGAATAATTACGTACCTTTGCAACGTCGAAAATCATAAGGCCGAAATGATATGAAACAATATAAACACAATATACCGATGATAGCAATCACGTCGCTCCCTCTCACGGTAGTGATGGAGGGGACCCAGTATCTGTTCCAGGATTGGGAGTTTGCCAAGTGGATTGCGGTGGCCATAGCCATCGACACCATCCTGGGTGTATGGAAGCACCTCATCCACAAGGATGCGTCAAGCGAATCCTTCTTCTCCAGGTTCACCAAGAAGATTATAATATACATGTTCCTGATGATCCTCAGTAACTTCGCAAGCCACGCCACGGTTCACGGTAACGTGGTAAGTCCGATGCAGTGGATGGGAGACTATTTGTGCGTGTTCATGATGGTAAGGGAAGTCTTCTCCATCATCGAGAACATACAGGCGATATACCCTATACTGCCCAAGAACTTCGTGAAGCGACTGAAGGACTTCAACGACAGCGGTGAGTACATCGGGAAGACAATCGATTTTACCAAGGATAAATAAATACATTATATAATATGCCAACAAAAGCTCAGATCATATTCGCCCAGCAGGTGTATTCTGCTGCCAAGGAGGCGAACACCGAGATAGATGCCGCCTTCGTCACCGCTCAGGCAATGCTTGAGACGGGATGGGGCAAGAAGGTTATCGGCAAGGCCAACCTCTTCGGCATTACCAAGGGTAGCCAGTGGGACGGAGATATCGTCATGGTGAAGACCCACGAATACTTCAAGACGCCGAACCAGAAGTTCAAGGCGCCCGACCGTATTCTCTCCGTGTGCAAGGTGAAAGGCAAGAACCTCTGGTATTACACAGTAGAACGTGCCTTCAAGGACTTCGACTCCCTTGCCGACTGTCTGAAGGAGCATGAACGGCTCTTCCAGAAGTCGGGCTACAAGGATGCCTGGCCATACCGCAAGGATCCGCTTACGTTTGCCAGGAAGATATGCGACGGCGCGGGCTGCAAGTATGCCACCGATCCTGCCTACCTCACTACCATTACTTCCATCATCAAGACGGTGCAGAAGAAGTGCAAGTAGCACAGGTGCAGGTAAACGGTTTCGTAGATGTTTTAGTTCATAAAAAAATAGGTTAAGGTTATTATTGTCTAATTACAAATGATTGACAGTAGGTTTACTAGTTTTCTTAAGGTTGTCATGTTGGTGCTTGCCCCGTTTGCAATGGTCATGGCTCTCAAGGAGTGTCACGACCGGCAGCGGGAGGCACACAGCATGAATGAAGATCAGGATGTTCTTCTTCACAACGGCAAGGTAGAGATAGGGCAGACGCAGGCGGGCAAGCCGATGGCATCAGTTTCAGCCATGTCCCTGAAGCCATCCATCCTGAAGCGCATCCCCGATTCCCTCCTTGCCGCTACAAGCAAGGATCTGAAGGTAAAACCCCGTCGGATGGTGGCGGCTATCAAGACTTCCTCTTTAGCTACTGCGGATATTCATGCCGCCATTACCACCGACTCCATATATGATGAAGCTGATAAGGATTCTAATGTGCTTCTATCCTACCATTCCTATCCAAGGTCCCCGCAGCAAGTATCCTGGAGCGATCCGTGGATGAGCCTGCGGGGAACCATCAGGGGTGACAGCTTCACGGCACGCATCGAGAGCCGCGACACCCTTCAGATGATTATCCATCGTGTTCCTAAGAGGTTTCTCTTCTTCCGCTACGGAACCAAGGGCGTGCGCATGGATGTGGTGAGCCAGAATCCTCACACCCGGCTTTCCTATCCCAAGGTTATACTCTTTGCCAAATAGAGGATAGATCATACGTTGAAAATATTCAGATTATATTTAGATTTATGTTTTGAAATCAATTACAAGTACTCACAGGCGTGTGTTAATACTTCTCACTTAAAATGCCGCCAACGTCCCATTATCATAGCGATTTCGGCGGCCCTATTTATTTTAAAATTAATAATTTGTTTTTAGGTTGCGGTCCCCCGGTGCGTGATGCATCGGGGATCTTTTTTGCCGTTTTCTGAAAATGCGAACAGTTATCCGGATACATCAAGTCACGGGGATAATCCCAAGAGAAGATAAGGCCAGCAGGATGACCGTAGTCGTTGCACTCACTATTACCGAGGCAATGATTGCGGTCATTGCTCGTTTTACGTGGCGGTTTCTTCTGTTAAGGCAGGCGCGGTTATGTTCCGTGGCGTTAAGGGTGCGCCTGATGGATGATATCACGAGATGGTGCAGGTATTCATCGTTTGCCTTTCCTTCATCCTGCAATCCCTTATTCATGGCCACATCTACCAGGTCATCCCTCAGCATCATGGCGGCATCATCGCCCGATGCCATGAAGTCGTGTACCCACATTACCTTACAGAACAGGATGAGCAGCGCCGCTCCGGTTCCTATCCATAAAGGGAGTGTGATGGCCATCAGCATCAGGGTCATCTTTTCCGTGGCAAGGAAAGCCGTGAGCGCCATGAACACCGTCATGATGAAACCTGCCAGCGTATAGTTGCGGTCGGTTGACTTGCGGTACTGTTCCAGGATGCTGCTGGCTCTCAGGTCTGCCCGTTCCAGTGCAAATCTGGCAAGCTTCATGCTGGCAAAGGAGGCTGCCTTGTTACTTATTATCTTTTCCATACCTTATATATATTAATAGGTAGGGTGTCCAGTTCTATGTTCCAATATTAACTCACTTGTTTGAGAGTTTTGGTTCGTTCTGTCACCCAGTTTTTGGACAAGTG
>OOCQ01000186.1_pt1 | contig 56547 bp, 36 predicted proteins | sample 1671121 | NCBI WGS metagenome assembly OOCQ01 (sample SAMN06348124, study PRJEB24527) | human gut metagenome | biome: human gut; feature: ankylosing spondylitis patient; material: feces | host: Homo sapiens | place: China | collected 2015-10 | reverse complement strand
GGCACACTGTCATTGAGTGCCGATGGAAAGGTATGCACCTTCGAGTATGACAATCTGTGGTTGGCATCTGGCTTTAGTATATCTCCGTTGGAATTGCCACTGAAGCCCAGTCTTTTCATTGCCAAAGCCACCCCTTTCAACGGGAACTTTGGCATCTTCGAAGACAGCCTTCCCGATGGATATGGTAGATACCTATTGCATAAAGCCTTGCTAAAAGAGGGTATCAACGACTTTGAGCTATCTGCTCTCGACCGACTGAGCATCGTGGGCAATGGAGGTATGGGCGCATTGACCTACGAACCTATAACTTCTATCCAGACTGGACACGAGATTGAGGACTTTGACCTTTTACAAGCCAAAGCCTTGGAAGTATTGAAGGAGCAACAGGATAATGACGCAGGATTATTATTATATAATAGTGGTAATAGTGGCGGTTGTCGCCCGAAAGCCATTTTTACAAATGAGGATGGTCATTGGTTGGTCAAGTTTCGCCATACCTATGACCCACAAGATATGGGAAAGCAAGAGTATCATTATAATGAGATAGCCAAGCAATGTGGTATCCAAGTACCCGACTTCAAACTGGTAAACGACAAGTATTTTGCCTGCCGTCGCTTTGACATTTCTCCAACAGGCGAACGTATTCACGTAGCCACAGCTGGAGCCTTGCTCAACGTTTCCCTTTCCAACCCCATTCTCGATTATCTCAACCTTTTGGCGCTTACAGGTTATCTTACTCAGAGCCAAGAGGATGTGGAAGAGATGTTCCGCCGCATGGTTTTTAATTATATAATGGACAACAAGGATGACCACTGCAAGAACTTCTCTTTCTTGGTTCAGAAAGAGAGCGATGGCAAATGGCATTGGCATTTAGCTCCTGCCTACGACCTCACCCATTGCACCGAGGGATATAATGGTGAACACGCAACATCTGTAAATGGAACTGGGCATCCGACCGTAGAGGACATGATTGCCGTTGGCGTAAAGAATAAAATGAAGGAAAAGAGATGCCGCGAAATCTACGAAGAGGTAACCGAACAATGCTAGAATAAAAGCGAACTATCTGCGTGCGCTGTGTGGTCTATTCCTTACAACGGAATTACAATAAAAACGCCTCTATCTCTTTTTCTGGGATAGAGGCGTTTCTGTTTAATCTATTTCATTTTGCACAAACCACAAATTATTTCTGCTTCAGATAGTTCAACTGAACCTTAGGAGCGCAGGCATTGCTTGTCTTCTCGGTGTATTCAGACACCTTCAATGTAGCAGTACCCTTGATGTTCTCCACATCGCTACCTACCTTGAAGAGATAGTTACCTGCATCTACCTTCCACTGGCTGTTAGCCTCATCGAAGCTGGCAAGATCGCGCTTTTCGAGGGTCATCTTCAAAGTCTGGCTCTCACCTGGCTTCAGCAACTTGGTCTTGCCGAAGGTCTTGAGTTCCTTGGCTGGCTTCTCGTAAGCACCCTTTGGAGCGGTAACATAAACCTCAGCAACTTCCTTGCCGGCAACCTTACCGGTGTTCTTGATGGTTACGCTTACCTCAATATTGTTGCCTTTTGCCTTGACTGATGGCTTGCCAAACTCGAAGGTAGTATAGCTCAAACCATAACCGAAAGGATAAGCCACATTTTTCTTGAAGGTATCAAAGTAGCGATAACCTACGTAGATATCCTCCTCGTGGTTGCTATAATCGTAACCCTTGATGTTACCCTTGCTCCAATCCAGCAGATTCTTGTAGGTGTACAATACTGCATTTCTTCAAAAACTTGCTGCAAATTTAATAAAATAAGGCGGAAACACCAAGCATTTCCACCTTTTTTTCTTGAATTCAATAAGATTATTCCCAGATTTAACAAAAGATATAGTAAGAGAATAACATACTATACATATCCCTAGCCTAAGACTAGTCATGATATTTAATCTGGAAGTAATCGAGCAGACGCTTATAGAAGTCCTGTGCTGTAAGACAAGTATCCATCAGATAACCTTTAATATGATTCCATTCGTGCAATCCTCTATAATAAAACATCTTCAACTCGTCTGTGATGATGAACGGAACAATACCATTGCTTAGGCACTCCTTGAACATGATCAATCGCCCCACCCTTCCATTACCGTCTTGGAAAGGATGAATAGACTCAAAGCGCTGATGGAAATCGATAATATCCTCCAGCGTTTTTTCTTTCTTGGCATTATACTCCTTCAGCAATCTTACCATCTCCTTGTGTACCATTTCCGGTTCACAAGTTTCTATTCCCCCCACTTCATTTGGAAAGCGTTTGTAATCTCCCACCATAAACCAATCTTTGGTGCTATCAGAAGTTCCTGACTTGAGAATAAGATGAAGTTTCTTGATGAAGTTTTCGGTCAACTTCTCATCAGCCTGATCAATAATCAAATCGATACACCTGAAGTGATTGGTTGTCTCAATGATATCATCCACCCTTACACTTTGGTCGGTAATGCCTATCGTATTGGTTTCAAAAATAAAACGGGTCTGCTCATGCGACAACCTGCTTCCTTCGATATGATTGGAATTATAGGTTAAGTCTATTTGAGTACGATGATAAATGCCTCCTTTCAGCTTCATATTCTTCTGTTCCCGAAGGATAGAAAGAAGAGGAGAAACCTGTTGCTTCTTGGATTTACGCATAGGCAAGGTTGCATCGGCAGGAATATTCCATGTCTTTCCCACCAACACTACTCCCTCAATTTTCCCGGAAGCACAATAATTACGCGCAGTTCGTTCTGATACCCCATACTTCTGCGCAAACTCTTTCACTGATATATAATCCATATTTTATCGGCAAGTTTATGTTTGTATTTCGACTGCAAATATAACACTTTTTGCCGATAACGGCAAGGAAACAACGAAAAAAGCGATTATCCTCCCTCATTTTTGCCGATAACGGCAAGAAAAGCGCCCAACTGCTGATGTGCAACCACATATCAGCAGTTGGGCGTTTTTAGATATATATTGCGATAACTTACTTCGCTGTATCTTTCGAGCTTCGCTTATCACGGCGATAACTGCGATAATCATCCAGCGGAATCTCAACATCAGGTTCCACCAGCTCACCCTCACGTGGCAAGGCAAACTTCTGATACTTGATGTTCAAGCCACGCTCTATCCACATACTCTCATAATAGGTCTGGATAGAGAGAATCTTACGGGTTTCCTCATCGATACCCTCCTGATGATAGAGGTCCTCGGTGCGGAAGAGTACTGGCAGATGGTTGCCATCCACCATACAAGTAGTATAGGTGAAGAGGAAGTTGGAGTCCGTCTTCAGATGGATGATACCGCCATCCACGAGGAAGTGGCGATAACGGTTCATGAAGTAAGTAGATGTAAGACGCTTACGAGGGTTCTTCATCTGCGGGTCAGAGAAGGTGAGCCAGATTTCCTGCACCTCATCCTCGGCAAAGAAGCGGTCGATAATCTCGATGTTGGTACGGAGAAAAGCCACGTTCTTCTGTCCTTCCTCTATCGCCTTCTTGGCACCGGTCCACATTCGTGCACCCTTGATATCCACACCGATGAAGTTCATCTCTGGATAGAGCTTGGCAAGTTCCACGGTATATTCACCCTTGCCGCATCCCAACTCCAGCACGATAGGGTTATCATTGTGGAAATACATCTCACGCCACTTGCCCTTCATATCGAAAGGCACGTCATCTACAACACTATATGGATACTGGAACACGTTCTCGAAACGCTCCATATCCGCAAACTTAGCTAATTTTCCTTTGCTCATTGATTCTTTTTTTCTTCGTTTGGGTACAAAGGTACAAAAATTATAAATACTCTTATTACAATTACATTTATAATTTTTGATATTTAACCAAATCTACCGGATTTTCTTTCTAAAAAGTCAATCCGTTGCCATACATCCGGTTTATCCAAATATCAAAGAACTGTTCATTCAAGGAGAATTTACCATGGAGTTTGGTTATCATACCATTCAACATCAACTGGCGGGCAGCATATTGGATAGCACTAGCCGAAGCAAGCTTATGCTTACGGATAAAGGCGGCAGAAGTAATCTTCTCCACCTCGCCATCCGATGCTATCGCATAGAGCAAAGGTTTCTGTTTCTCTGGAATATTCGAGAGCATCTCCTGAAACAACGGCTCCTTGGAATCCACTATATTATTGATAGCAAGAAGAACAACTTCCTGCGTACATGTTTCGCCATCATTCATCAAGGCAAACACCTCATTGAAGGTTCGCTGCATTCCATACGTATTACCCCGGAACAGCTGATACACCTTGCTTACCAGCTCCGGCTCAATGCTTCTATGATAATGCCGCATCCACGAAGCTACAAAGTCTGAATACACCTGCTCTTCTATCGGTTTCAACTCCAAAATATCAGAACTCTTATAGAAAGGATGGGCTGCAGAGAGGAACATCTCCTGCATAATATGATACTCACTACCCGCAAAGATAAACTGGCAATTGCCCATATTCTGAATGTGGGTACGGAGCAAGGCTTCTACATTTTTTCGGGATATTTGGCTATCTGCTGAAACTCGTCTATGGTTACAATGCAAGGACGGTCGGCATGTTCCAGATAATAAAAAATCTCTTCGAGGGTCAGTTCGGGACGAACTATATCACCCAAACTCAAGTCGAATGTTGGAGTATTCGAAACAGGATCAAAGCCAAACTGTCCACTGATAGACTTCAATGTGTGGATAAATGTCGTCATCATCTTCTTACTCTTAGACAACACAGTCTCATAAATCTTGCGTCCCAGCAGGTAAGTAAACTCCTGCAAACTAGTGGTATGCAGTATGTCGATGAAGAAAGTATAGTATTCATCCTTATCAAACTCGAAGTCATAGCAATAGCGTACCAATCCCGTCTTGCCCATTCTTCGAGGAGAAATCAACACGAGATTGTTGCCATTACTGATAGCCTTCTCGATAGCTTTCGATTCTACTACTCTATCGCAGAAGTATTCTTTTTCTATCTTTCCCGTTACGATAAACGGATTTTTCACTCTTGCCATATCTTTCTAAATACTTTATTATCAGTGCAAAGATAAGCATTTACCGACAATTATACAAATCGTATAATAGAATTTGTATAATATTAACGTAAATCTTCATCGCCTTACGGAAAAAGACTTATGTTTGCTATTCCGCCTGAATACCGAAGTACTCGTTGAGTTCGGCGATGGCAGCACCATCGGCATTAGGAAGATCCTTCACCAACTTGCCTTTCTCCAGCAGGAGGATGCGGGAGGAGATGTCGGCAACGAAGTTGAGGTTATGGCTGGAGATGATGACCGTGGTGCCCTGCTCCTTGCAGATACGCTGAATCATGTGGGCGATAGTCATCTGAGAAGAAGGGTCGAGATAGTTGAATGGCTCATCCAGGAGAAGAACCTTCGGATTGATGATCATCGCTCCGATGATGCCAATCTTCTGTCGGTTGCCCTGAGAGAAATCACGGAGATACTTCTTGGTTCCCATGATTTCATCGTGCATAAAGCCCTCAAACTGCGCCAGTCGCTCCTGCAAGGTTTTATCGTCGATGTTATAGACATCAGCAATGAAATCGAAGTATTCCTCAGGGGTGAGGAAGTCGATGAGGAATCTGCCGTCGATGTAACTGCCGGTATATTCCTTCCAGGTTTCACTCTCGTTCACCTTTTGTCCATTGCTTTCCACGAAACCATCATCTGCCTGAATCAGGTCGAGAATCAGGCGGAGCAAGGTAGTCTTGCCCGCACCATTATTACCTACGAGTCCTATCAACTCGCCCTTTGCAACACCCAGATTATCAATATTGAGTACGGTATTGCCATTATATATCTTCTTGAGATTCTGAATCTTGATATCCATTATTCTAATGTTTAATGTGTAGTGTTTAATGTTTACTTAGCTTTCCATGAACTTCTCCATGCGCTTATACTTGTTCTTCTCGAAGATGGCAGCAATCTTGGCGATGAACCATTTGTGGATGGCGATGCTGATGACTGCCAGCGCTACGCAGGTGATAAACCATGCCGTCTCGCCGAAGAAATGATAGATGGCAGCGACGCCAGCCAGCGGGAAGAAGAAGGCGATGGCATAAAGATTGATCTTCAGATTCGCTCCCTGCATACTGAACATGGAAGTCTGGAATATCTCCAGACGGGAAGAAAAGAGTGCCGTAGGCAGATTGAAGAGATTGATGAATACTGCCAGACAGAAACTGCTGATAAGCACCTGGATTCCGATTCCTGCCTGCAGGAAAAGGAACGGAAGGGTGAGCAACAAGGCTATCGCACTCACTACCATATAATAATAGAAGCAATTCTGCAGCATCTGCTTCACCTTTACCGGCTTGGTCATCAAACCATGGAAGAAGTTTGCCTCAATACCAAAAGTCCATTGCGATAATACCACCGATGGCAGCAGGATGGCACCAGCCACATAGAGGGTAGTCATAGCCACCTTATCCCCCATTTCCTGTCCCGGCTCTAAAGGCATCAAGGCGAAGAGATAGGCATCGAAAAGGAAGATGGCGGTAATCATAATCACCATCGTACGGACACGCTTTGCTCTCAACGTACCGATATATTGCAGACTAAAAAGGTTGATATGGCTGAATCCACGGAACTTGGAAACCTTCTGCTTCTGCTCATTATAAATCTTTTCGTGATAGAGATAGGCGGTAAGACCGGTGAATACCGCTCCTGCAAGGAAGAAGAGACCTATCCATCCCATATATACCGGGAAGAAAGAAGCCACAAACATATATCCTATCAGCACGGCAAACATTCCCATCCATCCCAATATTAAGGGCCATTTCAGAATCCACTCCGTAGCCTTGCGGTAACAGGTGATATAGATGCCGTTGACAAAAGAGAACTCCAGAAACAGGAAGAAGCTGGCTACAGCCTCACTTGCCGGCAGAAGATAGATGAACACCGGAAGCGTAAGCACCGGAAGCACATAGTTCCAGAAGCTCACGAGATTGGTAGTGAGCAGGAACTTGTTCCAGATTTTCTCTGGCACAGGGCGCGACTTCACATAATCATCCATTGCCGTAATATCCCGCTTCATCACCATCTTCATGATGATGTCTGGAACCAGCATGCCGATTACGATGCCGGCACCCAACAATGCCGGCATCTCTTCTCCCTTCAGTTCTCCTCCACTCTCGGTGAAGCCCTGGAAGAAGCTGAAGCCCACCACCACATACAGGAAGATGATGTAGCACGCCACGAAGGCATCTCTCTTGCGGAAGTTACGGCGCTGTTGCAGCCACCATAACCTTAACAGTAATTTCAACATAATTCTTTCATTTCATTGGTTTATGGATGCAAAGGTAAACAAAAAAACTCAGAAAACAATAACAAAAAGAAAGAAATAACATAAAAATAACATGAGATAAAAAGAAAAAGATATCCGATGCTACAAAAAGAAAAACAGCACCTTCCTCTCGAAGATGCTGCTCACTTTCTAAACTAACATTAACTAAATGTATCAACTATTCATCAAAACTATTAAAAACCTAAAGCCTTTGTTTATGCCTGATTGCCTGAAAAAGGCGGATTACTCATCCGTCTTTACTGGCAAGATATTACCATCCTCATCATAGAAGAGAGGAGCCACCTTTACGCTGCGAAGCCAGGTTGTATCATTTGATGGCACGCAGTCGTGATGGAACAGATACCACTGTCCCTTGTACTCACAGATGCTATGATGGGTTGTCCAACCTACTACAGGCTCCAGGATAACACCCTTATAAGTAAATGGTCCATAAGGATTATCACCCACTGCATAGCAGAGATAATGAGTATCACCGGTAGAGTAGCTGAAGTAATACTTGCCCTTGTACTTGTGCATCCAGCTAGCCTCGAAGAAGCGATGAGGATCATCGGCTGGCAACACCTTACCCTCCTCGTCAACGATGACAACAGGCTTTGGCATTTCTGCAAACTGCTGCACATCATCAGTCATCATGGCTACACGAGATGGTAACGGATTCTCCTTGCCCTCTGGAAGATGCTCATCCTTCAGTGCCTTGTTGTCCTTGTACCACTGAAGCTGACCGCCCCAGATACCACCGAAGTAGCAGTAAATCTTGCCGTCATCATCCTTGAACACGCAAGGGTCGATGCTGTATGACTTGCGGATAGGGTCGGCATTCGGAACGAAAGGACCTTCAGGCTTATCAGCCACAGCCACACCGAGATGGAACACTCCATTATAATCCTTGGCAGAGAAGATAAGATAGTACTTGCCATCCTTCTCTACTACATCGTTGTCCCACATCTGCTTCTCAGCCCATGGCACATCCTTCACATCGAGAATCACACCATGATCGGTTACCTCACCTTCCATCACATCGTCCATAGAGAGAACATGATAGTCTTTCATCTGGAAGTGACCGCCATCATCGTCGAAGCTTTCGCCGCTATCCCAGTCATGAGATGGGTAAACATACAGGCGACCGTTAAACACATTGGCAGATGGATCTGCCATATAATCCTTAGGGAACAAATATCTTGCTTTCATTGTTATCTTATATTTAAAGAGATTGATGATATTATCTTAAGAGATTCTATTTGAAGAGATCTTATTTAAAGAGATTGACGATTTCCTTCACCACTGGCTTCACCTCGTTGTTGCGGTCGATGAGCAGCGGATAGTTGGTTCTGCCAGGGATAGGCCAGCCATTCAACCAAGAGTGACCATCGTTGACACCCCAGAAGGTAACACGACTGATGACATCCTTGTGACGCTCTACAATCTTGAAGAGATCGAGATAACGCTGGTTGAAGAGCTTCTTCGCCTTCTTGTCAAGTCCCTTCACGTATGGATTGTACTTCTTCTGAAGTTCAAACTTCTGGCTGATTTCCGCTCCGCCGAATCCTTCTGGATTAGGAAGCATGTTCATATCCAGCTCAGTCAGCATCACCTTGACACCTTCACCTGCAAAAGCCTCGATGCTCTTCTCATACTCAGCATAATCAGGATAATCAAAACCATTGTGGCTCTGCATACCTACTGCATCGATGCGGAGGCCCTTCGCCTTCAAATCGCGAACCAACTTGCAGATAGCCTCACGCTTGGCTGGCTTCGAAGTAGAATAATCATTATAGTAAAGCTCTACGTTAGGATCAGCCTCATGTGCAAAGCGGAAAGCCAGTTCGATGAACTCCGGACCGATAATCTTATAATATAAAGACTTGCGGTAAGAGCCATCATCCTCGAAAGCCTCGTTCACTACGTCCCATCCCTTTACTCTACCTTTATAATGAGTAACCACATTCATGATGTGATTATACATTCTGCCGATGAGCACTTCACGGCTTACCAGATTACCCTTATCATCGGTAAACATCCACTTAGGTGGCTGAGAGTGCCAAACCAGGCAATGACCTATCAAGGTCTTGCCGTTCTTCTCTGCCCAGTCAGCCAGCTTATCACCATCGGTGAAATCAAAGCGATTCACCTCCGGATGATTCTTCTCGCCCTTCATACAGTTCTCGGCAACCACCTGGTTAAACTGCTTCTTCACTACTTCCTCACCTGCCGGGTCTTGTCCGTCTGTCAGAGAAGTATTAACGGCTGCACCCACCAGGAAGTATTTGCCCATGGCCTCCTGGAATGTTGGGATTGTCGTATTATTATTGCCTTTCTGGGCAAAAGCTGCAGAAGCAAGCATCAAGCCCAAGGCAAAAGTTGAAATTTTCTTCATGTCTAATTTATATTTTTCTCAATTTTAAATGTTACTTTTTCTGTTTGTGCCGATCCTCAATCTTCTTGTTGATATCATCGATAACCGCATCTGTCAACTCATACTTCGAGATAATGAAGATGGCGAGCAGCAACAAGGCAGCAGGAATGACACATACCAACCAGAGAATACCCTCCTGAGCCTCAGGAGTCTGCTCCACAGCCTTCGGATTGTAAGCCACGTAAGCAAGGATGGCTGGAGCCACCACACTACCCAAGGTCATACCCGCCTTGAAGAAGATGCCCGTCAAGGCATTCACGATACCTGCAATACGCTTGCCACTCTTATACTCTCCATAAGAGATAACCTCAGGAACAAGAGCCCACATATAACCCGTAGCTACAATAACACCCGTTGACTTAACAAACTGGGCGATATAGACGAGCATCATACTTGGCTGCTCCATCTTTGCTACCAGATAAAGGAATGCCATACCCACGATGGCGATGCCCAGGAACACATAGAACATGTTCTTCTTGCCGATTGCCTTCTTGATCATAGGCACCAGTGGCATAAAGATGAACGATGGTGCCGAACCCAAACCCATGAAGATGGAAAGCTGCTCGGAGGTTCCGTGAAGGTTGCTGTTCATGAAGTAAGCTCCTGCCGCATTGCCGATAGACATCATGGCGAAGGCGGTGATGAAGAAGAAGGCTATGATACGCAAAGGACGGTTGTGGAAAAATTCCATCCAAAGGTCGCTTATCTTCACATTGGCACTCTCCTCGGCATTCATTACCACACGCTCCTTACACTGTGAGAAACAGAAGAGGAGCAACAACAAACCAATTACGGCATAGATGGTCATGGTGGTAAACCAAGCCACCGGATCCTTAGGCAAACCATCCGACTGCTGGTCGGTAAAGTATGCGATGAGCAATGGAAGGCCTGAGCCTACAGCCAAACCGCCACAGTTTGCCATAAACATACGAACTGACGTCAACACCGTGATTTCATCGGTATCACGAGTCAGCGATGAGTTCAAGGCTCCATAAGGTACATTGATAAATGTATAGAGCAATGTCATGGCAATGTATGTGATATAGGCATAGAGCAGGGATGGTGCAAAGCCATTCCAGAAGCAGAGGATGGCAAAGCCCGAAAGTGGGATTCCTACGAATACCAGATAAGAGCGATACTTACCCAACTTAGGATTGTGCTTATCTATAAGGGCACCTACAATAGGGTCCCAAATCACATTTGCAACATTACCTACCGTAAACATCACGGAAACGTCAACTGCATCGAGTCCGTAGATATCGGTATAGAAGAACAACAAGTACATACATGTTGTCTGGAAGATGAGGTTTTGTGCCAAGTCACCAGAACCGAATCCGATGCGCTGCAACCAACTCAATTTGTAGAATCCCTTAGATTCCTGTGAATTCTTTTCCATATTATTATTCTTTTATTTCAATTTTTCTGCGGCAAACTTGCCCATAGCTTCATATCCCTTAGGGTTGAGATGCAACCAGTCGTCTGAATATTCAGCCTTCAGGCGCTGAGGGTCTTTCGGGTCACGGGTTAATTCATCGAAATCGATGACCTCATCAAAGGCACCGCTCTTTCTAATCCATTCGTTCACGGTTTGGCGCATTGCCTCATGCCAGAAAGAATACCATCCGTTGCCCTTGGTTGGGGTGATCGTTCCGCCATATACCTTGATGCCTTTAGCCTTGGCTTTTGCTATCAGCACCTTGTAGCAAGCTATCAGGGTATCTGTTACATGTTCATAATTTCCTCCGCAGCAACCGATATCGTTGGTTCCTTCGAAGATGATGAGCTTATCCACACCTGTCTGTCCCAGGATGTCACGGTCGAAACGCTTCATGGCTGGTTCGCTCAATCCGCCTTGCACCACGCAGTTGCCACCGATACCGAGATTCAATACACCGTATGGCTTCTCTGCATTCAGGGCATCCGAGAGGAAATCGGTCCATCGGTTCTGATGGTTGGTGGTACTTCCACGGCCATCGGTGATAGAGTTTCCGAGAATTGCCACTACCGGGGTAGTCTTATCGGTCTTCACATCAATGGCAGAAAGATTATACCAGTGATCCACCTCCTCGCCATCATCAAAACTCTTATCCATCGGTTTAGGAGTACGATGCAAACCGTTTACTATATAAGATGTGGTACGTGAACCACGATGGGATGTTGCATTCACTGGAGTCTGCTTGCCATAGTCGATGGTAATCGTAAGGCGCTGTCCGCTCTTCAAGGCATACTTCAAATCATCTGAGAAGATAGCCTTGCCAGGAGCAATGGTTACATTCTTCTTGCCATTAAACTTGAGATACTTCACGGTCTTACCATTCACAAACCAGTTGCTGTCCTTATCGGTATCTGCAATATACACCGATTTGATTTCCACCGGTTCCTTGCTCTGCTCATTGCTGAGCTTCACTCTGAGTTCCTTTCCGCCAAAGGATACATGAACCACCTGTCGGCAGGAGCGGTTGCTCAAGCTTTCCTTAGGCATATCTCCTTTGCCAGTCCATTCCACTGCAGTAGCCCAAGAGCCTTTCCATACCTTCTGGGCAAAAGCTACAGAACTTGACGCTGCCAACACGAGTGCCAAAGATAAGATTTTTATAGCTTGTTTATTCATTGTTATTATGATGCCTTTAATGTTTCTATTGTTGTTGACGATGCAAATTTACTAATAATTTATGAAATAACAGGTATTTTATAGTTACCATTACTTTTCTATTTGTTTCATACTCACAAAAAAGGCACAAAAAGATAAAAAAACAAAAAGAAACGAAACATATTGTTGCATTAGAATTTGTTTCTTTCATTGTTTTTTGTTACTTTTGCAGCCATAATAACCTATTAAATAAGAAACGGACAAAAAATATGAAGCATATCAGACATTGCCTCACGGCACTCTTCGCTATCGCCTTATCGCTTATGGTATGGGCCGACAGTGGTGAACTCTTCACTTCGGGCAAGCTATCCAGTTCACTTATCAACTGTATTGTGCAAGACAAGTATGGCTATATCTGGGTGGGCACGGAATACGGACTCAGCAAGTTCGACGGCTACCGCTTTACCAACTATCGGCACAACGAAGAAGACACAACCTCCATCACCGACAATATTATCTCCGACCTTCTGGTAGATAAGAAAGGTAACCTCTGGATTGGTTGCGCCAAGGGACTGATGCGCTATAATTATGAGACGAACAATTTCTCCCGTCTCCAGTTTCCTGATGGCAGAAAGCCACGCATCTATTCGATGGTAGAAAGCCATCGCGGCGATATCCTGCTGGGCACGGCAGGTTACGGTCTCTACTCCGTGAAGAACAACGGCATAGAGAAAACGGCAAACAACAGATTCACCATCAAATGGGAAAGAGCATACACCGAGCGCGACTCGGATGTATTCTTCACCCATATCTACGAAGACAAGCACCATTATCTCTGGCAGAGCAGTCACCTGTCAACCTTCACCCGATTCATCGAGAAACAAGGCAAGGTGCAGCGCAAAGACTTCAAATCGCCATACGGAGCCCCTGTGGCATTCATCCAGCATCGCCCGCAAGTCATGCTCATCGTCTGCATGTATGGCATCATCTACTATGACTATCGAACGGGGCGTATAGCCGATGCCGGTTACGACCTGGGTACTTTCAAGAATCATGTAACCATCAACAATGCCACCTTCGACCACGATGGCAACCTCTATATCAGCACCTCTGAACATGGTGCCCTGATCATCAAGAAGGGAAGCAACAAGGTGGAACAGCTGGAAAACAGCAACAGCAATTTCAATCTTTCCACCGCCTTCGTCAACGACATCATCGAAGACAAGGACAACAACCTCTGGATAGGCTGTTACAAGAAAGGTCTCTATCTGCTCAACCAGCGCCAGCAAGCCTTCAGCAGCTGGAGTTTCTCGGCACAGAGCTACATCATCGGCAGCAGCGTTTCTTCCATCGCCCCTGGCGAGAATGGCGAAACATGGTGTACGGTGCAAAACAGTGGCGTATTCTGTTTTGATGCTTCAGGAAAGATTATCGCCCACCCTACCTCGCCAGCAGGCACCTGCATCATCTACAAAGACCGCCGGGGTGCATACTGGATCAGCAACGGAAGTGCGCTCTACAGCTACAATCCGCATACGGGAGCCTATCAGGAAAAGCTCACCTTTACCAGCGCAGGTATCTACTGCATGACAGATGACAACCAGGGCAATCTCTATATCTCTGTATATAGCAAGGGCCTATATATATATAATGTGGAAAGCGGAAAGGTTACCGTGCTCAATATGCGACAGAGAGGAAACAAGGGATTCCTCTGCAACGACTGGGTGCGCAGCATGGCATTCGACCATACCGGTCATCTGTGGATAGGTACTTCAAATGGCGTTTCCTGCCTCAACACGAAGACACTCAGCTTCAAGGACTTCGGATGGAATAACATTCTGAAAGACAGACAGGCGAATGACATCTGCGAAGGAAAGAACGGCAATATGATTATCGGAACGGAAGAAGGACTCTATCTTTTCGACCGAAAGACCAACAAGCCCCTTGCTCTCCCTCACGCCGAAGTTCTGAAGGGAAAGCAGGTGTGCAGCATCATCAAAGACCATCAGGGCGACTTGTGGATAAGCACCACCATGGGCATCTGGCAGTATGACCAGAAGAACAGACAGTTTATCGGGCACATCAATGGCAACGGGCTCACCACCCGTGAATACGTGCTGGGTTCCTCCATGCATACCGCCAGCGACCTCATCGCCTTCGGAACAAGCGACGGCATCACCACCTTCTACCCGGAAAGAGTGAGAGCCAAGAAGATGGAACTGGGAGATGTACACCTCACCAACTTCATCATCGACGGCAAGCCTATCAACTGTCTGACGGATGAATTCACGATACCATACGAGGAGAATTCGTTCACGCTGGAGTTCTCGCTGCTCAACTACAGGAACACCGACAACATCAGCTTCCAATATCGTATCAACGAGGGAAAATGGAACAGCACCAACGAAGGCTCCAACGCTGTATCATTCAACAAGTTGAAACCGGGCAGCTACACCCTGGAGGTAAGAGCCATGAGCAATGGCAACTTCTCCAAGAAGTCAACCATCATCCACATCAAGGTGTGCGACCCTTGGTATGCTTCCACCTGGGCATTTTTTCTCTATTTCCTGACAGCAGCAGGCATCATCCTGTATATCATCTACCGATATGAGCGCCATCGCAAGGAAGACCTGGAAGAAACCAAGATGCAGTTCCTCATCAATGCCACCCACGATATCCGTTCACCGCTGACATTGATTATGGGACCGCTCAACAAGCTGAAGACAAGAATCACGGATGCCGAAAGCAAACAGGAAATCGACACCATCGACCGCAACGCCCAGCGCCTGCTGCTTCTGGTAAACCAGATACTCGACGAGCGAAAGATAGACAAAAACCAGATGCATCTGCACTGTCAGAAAACCCAGCTCAGGGAATTCTTGAACGGCATCATATCGCTCTACCGTTTCAATGCAGAAGAGCGCAACATCACACTCTCGCTCCAGGAAGATGCGAGCCTCAACGATGCCAATGGCAAGTTGCCTGTATGGATAGACCGCATCAACTTCGACAAGGTGATTTCCAACCTGCTCTCCAACGCCATGAAATATACCTTCAATGGCGGCACCATCACCCTCATCATGGGCAAGGACGAGAAGAATGCCATCATCAAGGTACAGGATACCGGCATCGGACTGAAGGAAGAGAAGACCGACCGACTCTTTGACCGGTTCTACCAGGGCAACAACAGCAGCGACCTTCACATCGAAGGCACCGGCATAGGACTGAACCTCTGCAAGGCATTCGTAGAGATGCACGGAGGCAAGATCAAGGCATACAACCGCACCGATGGCATCAAGGGTTCCTGCTTCGAGGTAACCATTCCGCTGGGCCAGGAACATCTGAAGCCAGAAGAGATTCTCAACGAGGAAAACGACAAAAACAGCGAATCCATCGGCAAGAAAGTGCAAGCCAACCGCAACTTCAACATTCTGATAGTAGATGACGATGCAGAGATAGCCCACTACATCAAGACCGAATTGTGCGACTGGTACCGATTTGACTATGCCCGCAACGGCAAGGAAGGATTGAAGATGCTGCTCACGGGCAAATACGACCTCGTGATAAGCGACGTGATGATGCCGGAGATGGATGGCATCACCATGCTGAAGAACATCAAGAGCAACAGCAACATCAGCGATGTTCCTGTCATCCTGCTCACCTCGAAGAGCGAAGTAGAGAACCGCCTGGAAGGTTTGCGCAAGGGAGCGGATGCCTTCCTGGCAAAGCCATTCAACATGGAAGAACTGCATATTCTCATCGACAACCTGGTGGATAATGTGCGACGCATCCGTGGCAAGTATAGCGGGGCACAAGGACAGAAAGCGAAGATTGAGCAGATTCAGGTGAAAGGCAACAACGATGCCCTGATGGAGCGAGTGATGAACTATATGAATGAACATCTAGCCGATCCGGATCTGAACGTGGAGAAACTTACGGCAGATGTGGGTATCAGCCGTGCCCAACTGCATCGCAAGCTCAAGGAGATAGCGGGTGTATCTGCCGGAGAATTCATCCGCAACCTGCGACTGGAACAGGCAGCACGCCTGATAGAAGAAGGACAGATCAACATCACGCAGGTGGCTTACTCCGTGGGCTTCAACAACCAGACCCACTTCTCTACCGTGTTCAAGAAGCACTACGGCATGTCGCCTAGCGAATATGCTGAAACAAAGAGAAAAGAGAAATAAACAACAAATCTAACAAACTGAAAAGATATGAAGAAATACCTTATTTCGTTATTCATGGTGCTCGCTTCCCTGCAAGCCTCAGCACAGAATGACTGGTCCTCATTGTGGCTTGGCAAAGCATCTGCTAATGCCTGCCAGGTAACTACGTCGGCAGAAGAAAATGCTACCGTGAAGATTGCACGCCAGGAACTGGAAAACAGCTGGCGAGGCAAGAACGTGGAGTTGAAGATAGACAAGGCGCTGAACCTTGGCGAAGGCTTCAGGCTCTATGCCCGACCTGCCCACCAGGGCGACCACATCCAGTACGAGGCCACCATCACAGCTAGCACCTCCATCGGTCTGCTTTACGGAGCCTACGAACTGATTCGTCTGCAGAACACCGATGCCTACAATGTGGGTAGCGGCAAGCAGCAGAACTTCGGCAAGGCCATCGATGAAACCGAGAAACCGCAGGTGGGCCTCCGCATCCTGAACCATTGGGATAATCTGGATGGCAGCATCGAACGCGGCTATGCCGGCAAGAGCATCTTCAAATGGGAAGAAATCAAACTCGGAAAGAAAGGCAAAGGCGGCAGCATCAGCAAGAGCCTGCACGACCGCCTCATCACCTATGCCCGTGCCAACGCATCGCTTGGCATCAACGGCAGTGTGCTCAACAACGTGAATGCATCGCCAAAGATGATGACTGCAGAATATATAAATAAGGTGAAAGTCATCGCCAACATTCTGCGCCCTTACGGCATCCGAGTGTATCTCAGCATCAACTTTGCTTCGCCTATGGCTCTGGGTTATACCAAGACCGCAGACCCGTTGGATAAGAAGGTGCAGCAATGGTGGCAGAAGAAAGCCAAGGAGATTTATGCCACCATCCCCGACTTTGGCGGCTTCCTGGTAAAGGCAAACTCCGAGGGCCAGCCGGGTCCGGGCGATTACCACCGCACCCATGCCGATGGAGCCAATATGCTTGCCGATGCCGTGAAGCCATACGGAGGCATCATCATGTGGCGCAGCTTCGTATATGGCGCCAACCACAAGGGCGAAGACCGAGTGAAACAAGCCGTAAGCGAGTTTAAGGATATGGATGGAAAGTTCAGAGACAATGTGATTCTGCAATCCAAGAATGGTCCGCTCGACTTCCAGCCCCGTGAGCCATACGCTCCTATCTTCGACAACATCAAGAAAACTCCTCAGATAGCAGAACTGCAGATTACACAGGAATATCTGGGACAGAGCAAGCACCTCACCTATCTTGCACCAATGTGGAAGGAATTCTTTGATTTTGTCAATCCAGACAAGCTGGTGGGTATCTCTGGCGTAGCCAATATCGGTGATGATGCCAACTGGTGCGGTCATCCTTTCTCGCAGGCAAACTGGTATGCTTTTGGCCGATTGGCATGGAATCCTTCGCTCAGCGCCGAAGAGATTGCTCACGAATGGCTCGTTCAGACTTACGAGAATCAGGACGAGAAGTTCACCAAACCTGTAGAAATGATGATGATGACCTCTCGCGAAGCCTGCGTCAACTATATGATGCCATTGGGCTTGCACCACATCTTCAAATTCGACCACCACTATGGTCCGGAGCCGGATGGTTTCATCGCCAGCTATCCATTGGAGTGGTGCCCTGTTTATTATCACAAGGCAGATGCCAAGGGTATCGGTTTCGACCGTTCATCCAAGGGAACAGATGCCGTAGGTCAGTATCCGGAACCATATCGCAGCCTGTATGATAACATCCAGACCTGTCCTGAGGAATATCTTCTCTGGTTCCATCATGTAGCATGGAATTACAGGATGAAGTCGGGCAGCACCCTCTGGCAGGAACTCTGCATGAAGTACAACATGGGTGTGGCGATGGTAGAAGTTTACCGTGATTACTGGCACACTTCTGCCAAGCAGTACATGAAAGGTCATGAGCAGGAATGGCAGCATACCGATTCGCTTCTCAACGTGCAGCTTGAGAATGCGAAGGAATGGCGCGAGACCTGCCTGAAATACTTCCAGACCTTCTCGAAGATGGATATTCAATACCCTGAATGATACTTTCTCCAACCCGAGAATACTCTTCACTCTTCACCTTTCCCTCGCAAACCCCGATAAACAGGGCGTTTGGCGAGGTGAAGAGTTCCCGCAACTCTTCACCACTCTTCACCTCTCTTCACCCATAAGGGAATATCTTAAAATAATTATAGCATGAAGAATTCTACAAAAAACGGATCATCTGAGATGATGATCGAAAGTGGTTCAGACTTCTCTCTGGTATATAGACAATGGTTCGGTCATCAATTATGACCAGCTCTATGCACAAGTTATGTATGAGCTTTGCCATCAGCAGACCCCTTATTGGTTCACCAATGACGAGGTGGCTCGCATCCAGCAGAAGAACCTGCCTTTCTTCAAGACAGACGACCAGGAATCGATGATACGCAACTGCTTCCGGGTTCCTGAAGGGGAGGAAGAAGATGAGGGAAAGTGGATGAACTGCTCTGAGATTTTCCAGGTGCTGCATGAGCATTATCCGATGCTGATGAGTAATCTGAGCACCAAGATTCGCATCGGACAGTCGCTCAAGCTGATGGGTTGCAAGATGAAGCATACCAAGAAGGGGCAGGCTTATCAGCTCATTGAACTCAAGCAGAAATAGGGGGGCTTGGTGAGTGATTTTGCCGGATGCTTCTTTTATAGGTGGTTTCTGAGATTGTAAGCGGCTCCGTGTTTATACCATTTGGGTGAAGAGTGGTGAAGAGTGGTGAAGAGTTGAGCCAACTCTTCACCCCTAGGAAATGCCCTGTTTATCGGTATTTCCGAAGGATGGGTGAAGAGTGAAGAGTATTTCATGACTCCATTGTTTATTCAGATCTCGGAATCAGAAATCCCAGGGAGATGGTCTTGTGCTCTTATCTCTTATGGCAGGTTTTACTGTGCTACATGGACAGCCAACTGGCAGATATGGAGACAGTTGGCTGTTCTAGGTAAGACAGTGAACTGTTCTAGTTCCGCCAGTTAACTGTTCTACGTAAACAGTTAACGAGCCAGAGTCGGCATCTTATCATGGGTTCAGCTGACTCCCACCCATAAGCTTTTTATCGCACGTGAGTACACGCTGGATGGGGCTCTCGGGGTAAGGCACTAACCTTCTGACTCCACAACCTCTTGGTTTACTGTTTTGGGGAGATACGTTTACCATTCGGACTTCGACTTGTCGTTCGCTTCGCTTGGCGGTAAATACCTGCGGTTGGATTTGAACCAACTAGGTCAGTGTCATGCCCGACACACAAGAAAAAGGTGTATCCCCACTTGCCCGATGTATGGGGCAAGAAGGATACACCTTATTATATTATGGATTAGGATAATCCTGATTGATACCTCTAGGAAGAAAATAGCCCTTGATGCAATTTGGATTGCAGACACAAATCTGAATATGATTCTTTTCTCTGAATCCTGCATTAGGATATAGTTCCTGTCCTTCCCAAAATACACCTTTTACAGAATCGTAAGAATGGGTATTGGCCTTTTTATTCAACTCCAATGCCGTTTGTACAACAGAACAATCTAACCTTCTGAGAAGTAGATCATCCGAGTTGCCAATTGGCTTGTTCTTTGGTAATTCCTTATCAAGATTATGACATGTTTCTTTTAACACATCATAGGCATTCTTCAACTCCTGTAAATAAGAGCTATCTGTCAAATCGAAACAATAACCTAAATCTATTACGGCACCTATAACTGCAGGAGTTTTTATAGAAGAGTTGGACCTTTTTGACAATTCTGTCGCCCATTGCCAAGCTCTTTCTTCATTATTTTCCCAAAAATAGATACCACTTCCTAACCAATCATAATCATTAGTACTGGCTAAGAGTTCTGTTTTACCAGCAATAAACTTTTCTACCACAGACTGGTCACAACCATGAAATCCAATCACAAGATTAGATCGCCTAGAATAAAGAGATTCATCCATATTATCTTAGATGTGAAGCCCAGTTTCCATTTTTATCCAAAATGCCTGCATCTATAAGAAATTTCAAAGATGCCTCTTTACTAGCTGTTGCAGCCTTTCCTGCTGCCTCTAATCTTTCTTGTCTTTTGCTATCAAATAAATCCATATTCTACCTCCTTATTTTAATGATTCAACTTTCGTGCTGCAAAGATTACGCAAACGAGCGCAATGTAAGCTTGCTTACAGATTGCCGAATGCAACTTTGCTGCTGCAAAGATACGCTTTTCTTTTGAAAGAAGCAAGGATTTTTGGGAAAATGTTTGAGGGTGAGGGAGATAAAAAGAAAAAGGTATATCCCACTTGCCCGATGTGCTTGGCAAGAAGGATACACCTTATTATATTATTTCAAACGAAACATGACAGGAATCTCTACGGAGCCAGAAACAACCTTGCCTTCTCCATCAGGAACAAAGCGAGGCATTAGCTTAACTACTCTCAAAGCCTCCTTGTCGAAAAGAGGATCGTCGCTCATCATCACCTTGTATTGAGAGAGATTGCCCTTGGTGTCTACCTGAGCTGAAATGATAACCCTGCCTTCCTTTTTCAACGTGCGGGCAGCCTCAGGATAACGCACATGTTTGGCTATGAAAGCACGCATCGCTTTCAGACCTCCAGGGAAGTAAGGAACGACGGTACCTGCGCCAGAGAGCAGGTCGCTATCCAACTTAACAGGCTCCGGCATGGAGTCCTTAAGTACTTGACTCGCTTCAAAGTCGGGCGACTTCATGTGATTTTGTTTCTTTTCCGTACAGCCTGCCACCAACAGGACTGCACAGAAAAGCAATATAAGATTTCTCTGTTTCATACATTATTTGACAATCTTCTTGCCATTCACGATATATATGCCTTTGTTGAGGCCACTGACGGAAGAACCTAAATAACGACCGTCTAAAGAATAAACCCCCAGGCCATAAGATGACACTTTGTCATTCTCAACGAAATGAATACCTGAGATAATATTGTCGTTACTACCACCCATAAAGTCAAAGTCTATACTTCCGTCCTCATTCTGAGTAATGTTGGTGATAGGCTTACCCATGGTCGAACCGCCCTGATAGATGATAGCAGAAGGCGAAGATGTGTCGGTAAGACTGTTATTGTCTTTGTATGGATACAAATCACCAGTCTGCGAGTCTACAGATGTACCCTCTTCATTGTCTGCATGGAAAATAGTAAGACGCTGATGATCGTTGTCCAGATAGGCGTATTCACTACCATATTGGTTACTATAATTTACTATAGAGTTTACGTTGTTCCATCCCCATACATTTTCATCGTAGTCCACATGAGTAATCATCATACCACTGGCAGGCAACTGGTTATCCCAGATACCCACATTTTGTTGTCTGTTCTCGATAAGATAATACTCATTCTTGTTATTGTCATTGTACACAACAAATGCCTGCCCATACTTCACATCCTGTGCCTGCATACCTTTTACAGATGTAGGCTTATCCAGTACAGTGGGAGTTATCCAGCCTGCAAACCATTTTTCATAGGCAGAATAGTTAGGAGGACAGAAGCTCTCACCATTATAGCTTCCAGAGCACATCAGGTCGAAGTCACCCATTCCGAAGTTTACTCCATTTTTAGTATCATACAAGTCTGGATAACCTAAACAGTGGGAGAACTCATGACAGAGAGTACCGATACCATCCACACGTTCCCTATAAGAAACAGGAGTATATTGTAAGGTAAGTTCCGGTCCACAAGCGTATGTATTTACCACCACATTATTGTCCTTGCTTACATACGAGCCGTTATTTCCATATTGCAACTTAGACTCATGAGGCCAAATTGTATTTTCGTCACCACCGGCAGCCTGTCCGAGTCCTGCAAAGAGAACATACACTTGCTCCACATAGCCATCGCCATCCCAATCATAGTCAGTAAAGTTGACGTCAGGGTCTGCCAAACGACAAGCATCATACACCATGTCACTAGGACGAACATCAGTAGAACTGCCAGAAGGCGCACCATAATAGGCATATTCATGATTGAGAGTATAAGGTCCCACTACATCAAAGTCCAGTTCAAACTGTCCATTACTCTGTGCCAGGAAATAATCTTTCACACTGCCCACAAAGCCGAGCGAATTTGCATAACCAGTCTCATTAGCTATTCTGTTGTACATCTTCTGGTTGTGACCAAACTTGAATTTCTTATCCTTGTACTGCACCAGGATGATAAGACCTTTCTTCTTGCCAAAATAAGAACCATTGGTTTGCCCCAAACTTTTTTTCGCAGCCATACGACGAGCCTTCGCCATACGTTCGGTACGATCTTGGTTGGCTTTGGCACGTAACAGACTTCCACGCAACTGTAAGTTCTTGGCATCTACTTTGACATATCGTTTGCTACCGCTATCGATATTGTAGCAAATTCCTTCCGCATCCACCCAGTAGCTGCAGAATTCATCACCACGAAGTTCCACTCTTTTCTGAGTTCCATCAGCCAAGGTTACCATACGCCATACGCCCTTTTTGGCAGGTACAGCATGGGCTGTAAGAGAAACGAAACCCAACAGGGAAGCAAGCAACAGATGTTTCATGTTTCTTTTCATCATATTTCTTTTTAATTGAAAGCTTGTTAAGAAAAACAAGGCTCCAGAAAACCATTCAAGTTATCTGGAGCCTCAAATTATATCATGTTTTTATTTATAAAAAACGCCTGTATTACTTAGCCCAAGCTCCACGCTTAGCCACATACATCTTATGTGCCTTGGCAGAAACTACAGCTGAGTGATGTGCTGCAGCCTTCTTTGCCTTGGCAAAAGCAGCATGAATCTTAGCCTTACCCTCATCTGTTACCTCGAAGGTATCAGACTCGAATGCATAAGCATTGTCTGAGGCATCAGTATAGATATTGAAGAAGGTATAGAGCTTCTTGCTACTGTCATACTTGGAAATGAATCCCTTGCTAGCAAGGAACTGACCATTTTCTGAATCAGCACCAAAGTAAGTCAGAATATCTGTTACCAAGATGGCTGTACCATCCTTAAGAGCAAGACCTGTCTCCTGTGTATCTACTGTGATTGTACCATTCTCTGCAACAGTAAACTCCAATGGAGCTTTCTCAACAGCAAAAGGAGTAATGCGGAACTTGGTAGGATCGCTACCACTCTGTGAGAGTACACCTTCTGTAACAACAGGCTCACCCATGAGCACACCTGGATCCTTTTGGAAGATAATAGAACCGTAACTCTTGGCTCCAATGGTTACTGTACCAGCAGCAATATCATTCCAAACCTCGGCAGCATCCTTGCTTGACTTGAGTGAGAGATTCAGTACATCTGAACCTACAGCCTCACCATTTGCATTATACATTACCATTACGAGAACATACTTGCCTGTCTCGGCAAAAGGAATCTGAACTTCGCCGGAAGCAGATACTTCCTCAGAAGCCACACTACCATCAACGATACCGCTTACGGTAGCATTCAAGTCGCTGCTAGCAGGAACAAGAGCGTACTTCACCTTGGCTACATCTGCGCTCAAAGACATAGTAACCTGTGCGAAATCATTGTCATTGGCATCGGTGAAACGACCCTTATAGGCAGCCTCGACACCGTAATTTGCGATTACCTTACCAGGAAGAGCTATAGCAAACAAACCACTCTTGTTGGCTGGAAACGGGTTACCTTCCTGGTAATTTGCCATAGAAATCAATAATGTATTTGCTGGCATGGTTATGATACCATCCTTCAAGGTACCAAACCACTCTGGCTTCTTTGACTTGATAAGATCAAGAGATGCTCCACCCTCCAAGTTGTAAGCAACATTACTTGAAACTGTAATCTCACCATAATTACCGATAGCAAAACCAGTATGACAAGTTTCTACATAGACGAAATCAGGATCGGTAGCATTGATTACCCAGTAATGATCATTCTCGGAATCATAGGTAGTACCCTCTTCTCCTTCCCAAGAAGCATAAGGATTGACGATACGGTACTTGCCTTCCTCGACAACACTCTTCTGAATCTTCACTTCGTCAACAGCATTATCTACACCGAAGAATGTAGTCAGCACATCCTCACGGTAAGCACCCATCGACTTATTGGTATTGATGTCCATCCACTCTGTAGCACCAGCCTTAAAGGTAAATGAACCTATACCGTATGTTGTGTCACAGTCCTCACTGGCAACGCTGATGGTACCACCATTATAAGTACCATACTGCAAATTCTCCGGATTGTAAGTGATAGTGATAGGAGCCTCAGCCTTACCATCGGCAAATGTTACCTGACTAGGCACGTTGAAAATACTACCCTCATCAGCTGTATATTTCAAAAGAACTGTCTGTTCACCCTCTGTCTTTACACGATGAAGTGTAACAACAAAGCTTGAGTTGCTCTTGCTCAACTCTATCTTCGACTCCTGGGTATTGCTGAAGAACACTTCGTTAGCTACCTTAGGCGCACCCGTGTAGTCGTAGTCGCTGGTACATGAGCTGATGGCGAATGCCATCAAACTCAAGATTACCATATATGAAAATTTGAATGCTTTTTTCATAATTGTGTCTATTTATCTATTCGTTTATAAAAACTACTATTGCTCTGTCCATGGAGTATAGAGATCAGATGGATCAGGATTGTTCATACCTCTTACTCCCTGGTTGCGGTCACCCTCGTAAGATACGAATACGAGATTCATCCATGCAGGACGGCCATTGGTGTTGAGACGAGTCAGGTCGTACCAGTTGGTACCAGGATAGCCACGGGTTACTGAGTAGTTCAAACGCTTGATATCGAAGAAAGTCTGACCCTCACCCCAAAGTTCTATACGTTTCTGGAATACGATTTCCTCTACCACGTCATCTGTTGATGACACCTTGCAGGTGTACTGAGGGTCGCGATAGGTCTTCATAAAGTTAACCAACAGTTCCTTACCCTTGGCAGCGTTGATGTGAGCCTCAGCTTCTGCCTCAATAAAGTACATTTCTTCTACACGCATGATAGGATAAGAAGAAGCTGCACCGATGTTAGGATCGTCGGTATTACCCTCGTTAGGACGGAACTTCACAGATGCATAAGCTGGCATACGCTTGTCTGCCAAGCTCTTTGTTGCAGGTATCTGGATCACCTTATCTGCCAACTCAGAACCTTCTGGAGCCTTGAATTCCAACTTACGGAAGTCTGTATCGCTGATACGCTCGTACATTCTCTTGTCTATCTCGTTGAAAGGCATATTCTCTTCACCATAACCACTATAACCGAATGTAGTCTGGTTGCTGAGCCATGAAGTCCAGTTGATGATACCTGTCTTTACTGAGGTGTCCTCAGATGTCTGGGTAGCACCCCACATCCACTTTGTGATGTCGTTGAAACCTGTCTTATAGTTGGTGCAAGCCTCTTCGCTCATAGGCTGTACCTTAGCATTGTTGATGGCAAGACGGGCATACTTGGCAGCATTCTCGTAGTCGCCATCCCACATATACAGACGAGCCTTCAAACCATAGACACAAGACAGATCAGGAAGTACGCCATTACCTGTTTTTGTCAGGTGCTTGATATACTCCTCAGCCTTATTCAGGTCGCTCTCAATAAACTCCTTCATCTTTTCGTGAGTAGCACGAGGGTTGTTGAGGGCGTCAGCCTGATTCATCTCTGCTGTTACAATAGGTACTGTAAGTCCGCTAACGTCATTACCATCGGCATTGATATTGCTTGTCTTGTCGTTAGGCAGGAACTCGTACATACGGGCAAGGTCAATATAGCACAAAGCACGGAAAGCCAAGCCTGCACCAAGGTAACCCAACTGCTCATCGGTGGCATTGTCTGGGTTGACAGCACCAACCATGTTGTTGATGGTCAGGATAAAGCTATAATAATAGGTACTGATGTACTGACCGAATACATAGCCGTCACCCTGATACTTGTTCTGTGCCCAATAGTAAAAGTGATGGGCATAGTTCTTGGTAGACTGCAAGAGGTCGCCTGTCATCAAGTCACGTACATACATGATAGCACCATAACCAAATGGGAAGTGCCAGCTACGATCTACTACTGACTCATTTACCTTATTAAAATATGCAGGCATCGCCATCAGGAATGACTCTGCTGATGATGGGGAGTTCTGTATCTGCCCCTCAGTGGCAACAGTAGTTGGTTCTGTTACCTCCATACAGCCAGTGAGTGATGTCAGGGAGAATCCTGCAATCACAAGTCCAGCCATTGAACGATATATTGTTTTTTTGTTCATTTTCTTCTTTTTTATTGGTGAAACGATTAGAATGTTACAGTAATACCTCCAGAAACGGTACGGATAGGACGGTAAACTGAATTAGAGCTGCCACCAGTAATGCTCTGACGTGGGTCAAGACCCTGGCGCTTAGACCAAGTCCAGACATTGTCGGCTACCATGTAAACACGCACCTTCTGCAAACCAACTGTCTGCATCCACTGGGCAGGCAATGTGTAACCCAAAGTGATGTTAGACAATGAAAGGTAAGAAGCATCAGTCAAGAAACGGTCTGAACCTGCAGACATATATGAGTCGCCATACTGCCAACGAGGCACGTTGGTGTTGGTATTCTCTGGTGTCCATGCTTTCTCCATATCTACGTGGATTGCTTGACCTGCAGAGCAACTCATCAAGCCAGCGTATGCTCCATCGTAAACCTGACCACCTATCTGATACTGGAAGTCCACAGAGAAATCAAGACCCTTCCAGGCTACGCTGGTACCGAAACCACCATATACGTCTGGCAATACATCACCGCAAAGGTAGTAGCTACCGTCATTGTAGGTGGAAGTAGTTTCCTGACCTACCACATTACGGTGCTTAATGCCAGTATAGCTTTCGTCAACCTTCTCGCCAGCGTTATTGTAGTAAACGTCCTTATTGTTCTCATCCTTCTCATATACGTTCTTATAGAAGAGAGAAAGACCTGTCTCAGGATCTACACCCGCATACTTCTTGGTATAGTAAGTAAAGCGTGACTTACCCTCCTGATAGAAGTACGAACCGCTAGCGTAACCTAAACCAATACCATCATACCAGCTTTGCTTGGCAGAATCAGAAAGTTTGGTAACTTCATTGTGGTTGGTTGTCAAGTTGGTATATACATTCCAAGTGAAATCCTTAGTACGGATAACATCTGCATGAAGGTCAATCTCAACACCACGGTTCACCATATTACCGATGTTATCGTAATAACCGCTCCATCCGAAAGACACAGGAAGGTAAACCATAGAAAGCATATCAGAGGTCTTGTTGCTGTAGTACTCGATGCTACCCCAGATGCGGTTCTTCAACAAAGAGAAATCTGCACCGATATTGAACTTACCGTTCTTCTCCCAAGAGATTTTTGGATTACCCAAAGAAGAAGGAGTCAAAGACACTTCATTGTTGGAGTTGACAATCGAGAAATACTTGGTATACATATAGCTACCAATACCATCGTTACCATTTTCACCATAAGAAGCCTTCAACTTCAATTCGTTAATCCAATCAACATTGAACCAAGATTCCTTATGCATATTCCAACCAGCACCAAATGACCAGAATGTACCCCACCAGTTATCCTTTGAGAAACGAGATGAAGCCTGACGCATGGCAGAAACGCTACCAAAGTAACGAGAATCATAGTTGTACATGACACGGCTGAGCCATGACTCTGTATTGTACTCACTCATAGAAGAAGAACCATTGTCCAAGACAACAGCACCAGCCAATTCCTTGTTATCCACAGAGAACTGATTGTGCTTGCCGGCATACAGAGCATAGCCATAAGCACGATAATACTCATGACCGAGCATCACCTCAACATCATGCTTGCCATAAACCTGATGCCAGTTGATACGCTGCTGGTAGTTGTAAGACCAAGAACGGTCGTGCTCCTTGTTCACCATACCATTACTTGCTGCATACTGACCGAAGTATGGATTGGTTGTGCCTGTAGAACGGCTCTCGTTCAAATATACGTTGTTGATAGAAGTAAACTTGAAACCATAAGGCAACTGAATCTCAGCAAAGCCTGTACCGTTAAAGGTGTTTCCTTCTGAATTGGCTGTATTCAGCCTAGCATCAGAGATAGGGTTGGCACCACTCATGAAAGCACGGAATGGAGCTACCTTACCACTACCATAGTCATAAGCTATCATGCGTGAAGTCTGGTCATACATAATGTTGCCATTGGCATCACGCATATACATAGGATAGATAGGAGCAATGTCAACAGTAGCGAAAACACTACCATTGTCGCCACCCTCGCTAAGAGAATTGCTGTTAAAGTGACCATAGCTCATGTTGGCACCCACCTTCAACCATTTGTTTACCTGGTAGTCTGCCTTCAAACGAGATGTGAAACGACGATAGTTAGAAGCTGCAGTAATACCGTCATTGCTCAAATAGTTGGCAGAACCATAGAATGTACCTCTGTCTGAAGCACCTGTTGCTGTAACAGTATATTCCTGACGAAGGCTGTTGTTGTAGATTTCGTCTACCCAGTCATCAGGAGTCAGATAATAGGTTGTTCCATTCATGGTAGAGTAAGAACCAAGGGTAGCGTTAGGATTGAGCTTGCCATTGGTACCAATGAGCTGCTGTCCCTCTGGGATAGTATAAACATTGTAACCCAAACCATAAGAAGGATTGGTGATCATATTGTCGTTAGCCCACTTCCATGCCTGTGTGGCATCCATGTGGTTCACATTCTGGGCATAGTTGTTCAGGGCCATGTACCACATTTCATAGTACTTGGCTGGACTCTTCATTGTCTCATACTCAGGCACAGCCTTTGAGTTGGAACCCCACTTGGCATCTACGGTAAGAGTGCCCTTAGTGCCCTTCTGTCCGCTCTTGGTTGTAATCAAGATAACACCGTTACCACCACGAGCACCATAAAGAGCTGTAGAAGAAGCATCCTTCAATACAGTCATGCTCTCTACGTCGGCAGGGTTGATATCATTAAGTGAGCCACCATATGGAGAACCATCAAGCACAATCAGAGGGTCGTTTCCTGCATTGATAGAGTTGAAACCACGAATACGGATAGTAGGTGTAGAACCAGGCTGACCGCTACCAGTGTAAATCTGCACACCAGCAGCCTTACCCTTCAAGGCATCTACAGCATTGGTTACCTGGACCTTACCAATCTCTTCTGAGCCTACAATAGCAGCAGAACCTGTGAAGGCACTTTTCTTCTGAGTACCGTAAGCAACAACCATCACCTCATCCAAAGCGTGATCATCTGCATCCAGAACAATCTTCATGTTCCTGCCAGCCTTTACAGACTTGCTCTGCATACCGATATAAGTAATCTCCAACTTGGCACCAGCAGGAGCGTTCAATGCGAAGTTACCGTCAATATCGGTAACTGTACCAGTGTTTGTACCTGCCACCTTGATGGAAGCACCGATAATAGGGCTGCCATCCTCAGAAGAGGTAACCTTACCAGAGATTTGACTTTGCGCAAATGCCATGCTCGTACTGAGAGTAAGGCCTGCGACTAATGTCATGAGTCTTTTATCCATATATCTCTCTCGTTTTAAATAAATGAATATATAATTTTATAATTTCTTTCTCTTTATCTCGTTTCGGGCTAAACTTATATGAAAATGTAACCCGCTTTTCAAAACTTACTTAAATTTTAAAAATATTTTTAATCGGCTGCAAAATTAAGCATTATTTAGCAAACCACCAAACTTTTTTCTAGAAAAATAGCATTTCAGCCGACATTTTATTATAAATATCCTTTTTTTATGCACTTTTTCTATAGAATAGCAAGAAAAAGACGACAGTTTTTCTAAAAACTGCCGTCTTTCTGTTTTTCTAGCTTTCTGCATCCAATTCATTACCCAAAACAAAAAGCATATAAAGAGGTATATTGATCGTTTTAGAAGCCTCATTCTTCTCATACGCCAGAAGACTGGTACGAAGTGCCCACTTCGGTGAATACTTCTCCCTATATAATTTGAGACTTTTGGCATTCATCGTCACTCCTGCCTTTACTTCCAACGGATAAACATCCCAGCCATCAGAAACGAGGAAATCTACTTCGGCTGTAGCAGAGGATGACCAATAGTAATTGGTTTCAAGAACATCAGAGTAATTCTGAAGTTCCTGACAAACGTATTGCTCCGTCAAGGCACCCTTAAACTCTTCAAAAATCCTGCTGCCTTCCAATATCACCTTAGGAGAAACGCGGCTCATCGCCCTCAGAAGGCCAACATCAAGCAGAAACACTTTAAAAGATTTCAGGTCTGCATAGGCCGAGATTGGAATATCCGGCTTGCTCACATTGTGGGTTCTGATGATTTCACCTGCATCACAAAGCCACATGATGGCATCCTCATATTCCCTTGCCCTGGCTCCCTCTCTCACCAATCCATAGACAAACTTCTTGTTTTCCTTGGCCAACTGAGAAGGAATACTGTTCCAGATATAGCGAATCTTCTCTACCATGGAATTAGGAGCATGCTTAGAGAAATCTTTCTGATAGGCAGCTATCAACTCCTGCTGGATGCGATTCACCTTATTATAATCTTTACTGTCCAACCACTCCATCACAACAGCTGGCATTCCGCCTATAATCATATACTTCTTCAGGTAATCCGTAAGCCGGTTCTCAAAGGCGCCCAGCTTTCTATTTCCCTTGTCAATATAGTCAACCAGCATCTTCTCTTCATTTGCTATCAGAAACTCTTTAAAAGACAATGGATACAGATGCAGAAAATCTGTTTTGCCTACAGGGAAAGATGTTCCTTCATGCAGGGCTATACCTAGCAAAGAACCCGCACAGCAAATGACATACTCCGGTGCTTCCTCGCAGAAGTATTTCAGAGAAGTGAGTGCTCTTGGCATTTCCTGCACTTCATCGAAGATGATAAGCGTCTGTTCCGGCTCTATGAGTTTACCATTGTAAATGGAGAGTTGTTCTATGATACGCTGCGGAGACAAATCGCCAGCAAAAACTTCGCCAAGCACGTCGCTCTGCTCGAAGTTGATATAACAGACGTCTTTGAAGTACTTTCTGCCGAATTCCTTCAATAGCCAGGTCTTACCAACCTGTCTTGCCCCTTCCAAGACCAAGGGCTTTCTACTATGGCTTTCCTTCCATTTTAGCAATTGAGATATAAGCAATCTTTCCATACTTTATGCATTTTTCTGCAAAGATACTAATAAACAACGGATTACAAAAGGAAAATCACATTTTCCTAAGGACTTTTAAGTATATTTATCACATTTTCCTAAGGAGTTTTCTCCCCATTCATCACATTTTCCTAAGGACTTTTCCCAGAATCATCACATTTTCCTAAGGAGTTTACGCCTTAAAGATACCAAACCAGCCAACCATGCAGGCAACCTGACGATTATTGTCTGGCTATGGCAAGAAGTTGCCCTCTACTAGGGCAACTTTCTGCCGTAACCAGGCACAAACCGATTCGTGGCAACATGCGTTTCGGAAGGGTGAAGTACAAAGCCCTATTTATGGCTCTACTCAAAGGTCACGCCAAAGTCGGAATCACCCATCTCTCCATCTGTCATAGAAATAGAGAAGCCATTGGCAAAGGTATAGAAAGGACCCTTATAGGTGGTTCTCTTGCCCATAACCAAATGTACGTCGGTGAAGCTATTCGCCTTCAAAACCTTCCCATTATTGTTCAATGCCTGGGTTTCTAACTTGGCATCGGTTACATCCTCAGCTCCCGGAACAACAAAGAGGTTATACTCCTTTATCTCGAAATTGTATTTGGTAACATCAACAACCCTATTGATTTCGCACGTCTCCGTACAACACCCCTCTGATGGATTGAACTTTGTTCCAACATTACCCGAGATCTTGACGGTAAAAGTCTTCAAGTCGTCTGGCGTCTTATCCGTAGGCAGCAATTTAACGGCTGCTATGGCACGCTTGAGAGCACATTCCACCACCTTGGTATTATCCGTTGAACTGATGGTGATTTCCTTATAACAGTATGCCATATCAGTAACCTTGTCGTTCGGGAATGTTACTTCGGTGGCAGACTTGATATCAATTCGTTTATCACCAATAGGCTTGTCTGTATTAGCTGCAATAATGACAAGATGATAGGTACCATTCGGAATCTGCATCTTTACCTTACCGAAGGTGCTCATAGAGTCATCCTGGCGGGCAACCAGCATCGTCTTTGATTTTCCGTCAGCAGGAATCAAGGCCACTTCAAGCTCCGTGAACAACTTGCATTCCGCCAACGTCTTGTTGCCGGAAGTTTCAGCTCGGGTGTCCAAGCTGGAGATGGATTGCTCGTAGAGACTGAACACTACCTCATGGTTTGTTACTTGTGAGGAACTTGTCATCACATTGTCTGATGTACAGCTAACCAGCAGGCTAGCAACGAAGACCAGCATCAGGCCTATGCATTTAAAATTCTTCATCTTCGACATAGATTTTTAGGTAAGACGCCGAGAATATCCCGGTATTATCGGCAATGCCAACCGAATGATACAGACGATTGTTTAGGTGCAGTTGCGTTGCTGCAAATTTAGTAAAAAAAGTAACAGGCTGTTAGCTATCGTTTAGTTTTTTAAGATTGTTTAAACAAAAAGTGTATCCTTATGGCTCTTCTTCATTGAGACAATAAGGATACACATTATTATATAAGAGGAAAAGATTCTGTCTATGTCGAAGTCTTGTATGAAGACATTCTGCAAGACTTTCATGTTTTCAAAGTTGACAATACTTGTTCTTTCCATAATTCTAGCTCCTTTTACACATTTTTCGAAGGAGCTTAAAGAAAATTTCCTTTATAAGGGAAAGTTTTTCGAGAAAACTTTCCCTTATAAAGGAAATATCTTATGGTTTTTCTTCCTTTATAAAGGAAAATGTTGTATCTTTGCACCCAGATTAACATAAAACGGAAGATATGGACAAGAGAATAGCAAAACTGCTGATAGCGGAGAACCAAAGGATGATTCAGAATGTGGAGATGGTGAAAAGAAACATCAGCTTCGAATCTCATTCTAACTATGTGCTGGTAGGACTAAGAAGAGCCGGTAAGTCTTACTTGCTATATCAGCGTGCCCAAGAGATGATAGCTCTGGGACATCTGCCAGAGGAAATCCTTTACTTCAATTTTGAGGACGACCGATTGGAAAATCTCCAGCTTTCCGACCTGGATGCCATCAAGCAGGCTTACGAGGAGATGTATGGGTATCAGCCCATCTTCATGCTTGACGAGATACAAATCATTGATGGGTGGGAGAAATTTGCACGTAGACTTGCTGACCAGAAATATAGAGTGTATATCACCGGTAGCAACGCCAAGATGCTGAGTAGCGAGATTTCTACTACGCTTGGTGGCAGATATATGGTGCAGCCCGTCTTTCCTTTCTCCTTTCAGGAATACTTGTCAGCCCAGCATATCTCCTTGCCTGCGCAGTGGGAGTATCTGCAAAATTCTGACCTCAAGAGGGCTTTTCTTGAGTATTTTCATATTGGCGGTTTGCCAGAATTGGTGATTGTTGACAATCAGTTTAAGCGAGAGTGGTTGGGCAATCTATACAACAAGATTTACTTTGGAGATTTAATTGCCAGATACGGCATTCGCAACCCTCTGGCGATGAAGACTTTGATACGAAAACTATCTGAGAGCGTAAAGCAGCCACAGTCTTATAACAGACTGGCTAATCTGGTTTCTACTGTGGCTGGAAAGGTAAAGCAAGAGACGATAGTGGACTATCTGAGATATATCAAGGACACTTGCTTGATCTTCTCCATAGAAAACATTTGTGCAAAATTGCAAGATAGAATGTCGAACCAGAAGTATTACTTTATAGATAATGGTTTTCTGAGTCTATTCCTCTTTGATCCAGAAACATCTCTCTTGGAGAATCTGGTAGCCATTCACCTGCATGAGAAGTATGGGGAAGACCTCTTCTATTATCATGATAATGTGGAGGTGGACTTTTGTCTCTTTGAGCATCAATGTGCTTTCCAAGTGTCGTACAGTATCAAGGATGCTGCTACTCGTGAGCGAGAATTGGGGGCTTTGAATGCTTATCAGAAGAGGTATCCAGGAAGTAAACTTTTTGTTATTACGATGGATGAAGAGGAGACGATAGAACTGGATGACTTGAAGATTGAAGTGATACCAGTATGGAAGTGGTTGCTTACCTCGTAGTTGTTGTTTTCCTACACATTTTTCTTTTAGTTATATTTGGGGACAAAGTTACAACTTTTCTCCTTATTATCCAAAGTTTTATGAAAAAAGTTTTTAATTTTCTTGGTTTTATTGGCTTTTCTATCTAACTTTGCACGTATGATGAAAAGATTATTAGTTTTATTCATGGTGTTCTGTGCCATATCAACTTATTCTCTAGCACAGAACTGGGTAGGCACCTGGGCCACAGCTCCACAAACTGTAGTCAGATCATTTATGCCCTATAACAACTGCATGACCAACCGCTCGGTGCGCCAGGTGGTAAAGGTAAGCATAGGAGGCGACGTAATCCGCCTCAAGTTGAGTAACATCTATTCGATGCAACCCGTGGAGATCCGCTCCATCTACATCGCTCACGCCAAGGACTCGTTCAGCATCGATGCCAAATCGGCACAATACTTCAAGTTCGGCAACAGCTACAAGACCGTCATTCCTGCCGGCAAGCAGATAGTGAGCGACGCCCTGAAGTTCAACCTCAGAAACCTGGAGCGTGTAGCCATCACCATCAACTACACTTCGGCTCCCGAAGTGCCCACCGTGCACATGGGTTCGCGCACCACCTCTTATATCATGAAAGGTGTAACCAACGCCCACTCCAACTTCGAGAAGGCTTTCAGAGAGAACCACTGGTACAACATTAGCGGCATCGACGTCTATACCATGAGCAACAACATGAGTGCCATCGCCATCATGGGCAACTCCATCACCGACGGCAAATGCTCCACGGATAATGCCCAGAACCGATGGCCCGACGTGATGTCGGAGATGCTGCAGCTGAAGCATAAGATAACCAACCAGGGCGTATTGAACCTGGGCATCGGCAACAACCGGGTAACCGTGCCGGGCGGTTTCGGTGCACTAGCCAAGGAACGCTTCAACCGTGACATCCTGATGCAGAGCGGCGTAAAGAAGGTGATTATCTTCGAAGGCATCAACGATATCGGTGCAGCCAAGAGCGGCAACAGCGAGACGGTGGCACGCCTGCTTATCGAAAGCATTCAGGGAATGGTAAGGAAGGCGAAAGCCCGGAAGATGAAGGTTTATCTGGGCACCATCACCCCTTTCAAGGGTGCCGGATACTACAGTCATTTCCATGAAGCCGCCCGCCTCTACGTGAACGACTGGATTCGCAGCCAGGCAAAGAACGTGGATGGCATTCTGGATTTTGCCAAACTGCTGCAAGACCCGAATGATGACAGAAGGATGAAGCGGGAATACGCCAGCAACGACTGGCTCCATCCGAACCCTGCCGGTTATAAGGCCATGGGCATCTATGCCGCAAACATCATCAAATAAAGACATACCGTAAAAGAAGTACTTCAGAAATAGTACTCCAGAAAAGAACTTCAGAAGAAAGACTTCAGAAATAGAAAAAAGAGGAATCGTGAATAATCAGTATCACGATTCCTCTTTTTTCTTATGGATAAGTATCCTGCTTACCCAAAGCGGGGAAGCAAGATACCAAAATCTACATTACTTAGCGGCAAACTTCACAGCAGAAGTCTTACCATCTACATTTGCTACAAGGTGATATACACCCGCAGCAACCTTACCCAATGCTACGCCAGCCTTATCGCCTGCATGAACATTCAGCAAAGTCTTCTGAGCCATCAGCTGACCGGCATTGCTATAAACCGAAAGAACAACCTTGTCGGCATCAGCACCGATAGTAACATTCAAATTACCATTTTCAGCATCGCCATTTACAGCAACATCGCCCTTAGAGCCGCCTGCTACAACATTACTGATACCAGTTGCCACATCAACCGTCAAGGTAATGACACCGGTAGTAGAAGCACCATTGGCATCAGTAGCAACAACATTGATGTTGGTTGAGCCCGGCATCTGCTTAGCAGCAATGATAATACCATTCTCCGACTGATAGAGAGCAGCCAAAGAAGGATCGGCAATCTGAGCAGAGAAGGTCATGGCATCGCCATCAGCATCCTCGAAGAAATCAGCAAAGTAGTACTGAGCAGAGGTCTCACCACCCTTGAGAACCAAGTCGGCAGGACCAACGTACTTAGGAGCACGGTTGGTATGCTCTACATTGTAGTTGACAACAGCTGAGCTTACATTGCCAGCCTCGTCCTTGGCATTAACAGCGAAAGAATGCTTTCCTGCAGTGCCATAAGCAGGAGCAAGAGCCACATTGAGCTTCAAGCTGCCGCCAGCCTCAACAGTATAAGTACCATTGCTCTCGGAGATACCATCTTGAGTACCATCTTCATTCTCATAGCTCTCAACGGTTGCGATACCATCAGCATCATTCAAGCTTACGGTGAAAGCCTCACCCTCGGCATCAGCAACAGTTACAGGAACCATCGCCTTGGAAGCCTCAGGAACAGTAGTCTCACCTTCAGGAGCGGTGATGACAGGAGCAGCATTCTTGTCAAGATAGATGTGATAGTTGTAGAGCTTGTTGTATGGGTCGTTGCTCTTCACTACGAGAGTAGCCTTATTGTTCTTGGCAAAATAAGCACTCTTGGCATTCACCTCGAACTGCACAGGAAGAGCCTCGCCTGGAGCAATCTCGCCTTCCTTCTTCTCGTTGAGCAACTTAATCCATGACTCACCCTTCTCCTTCTCGATACAAGTCATGAAGTAACCGAAGGCACCATAGCTGTAAGCATTGTCGTAGAGAGCCTCGATGTCAACCCAGCCACCCAATGACTTCAAGTGTGCCATATAGCGATTGGTTTCCATATCTCCATCCTTGGTTGCCATCATGGCAGATCCCTTGTAGCCTGCAGGATACTTCAATACGACATAGAAGGTATCGGCAGGATTGATGTAGATAGGGTTGTCAAACTCCAACATACGTGCAGCACCCTGGTAGCTACCATCCTCACGAGGTTCTTCCTTGGCAATATGAATCTTGCCATGACCGATGGTCTTCTCTGTAGCAGTAACATCATTGCCCAGAATAACAGAAGCCTCGATGTCAACATTCTCCAAGTCGCCTACTGTACCGACGAAATAGAGATGAGTAAGATTGAAACCTTCAGCAGGAGCCTCATAGCGAGTTGCTGCATAGAAGTTCTCATCCAGAGCAGAAGCACCCGTACCCATCAGGGCAGCCTGAGCATTGGCTACAGGGTTGAGTACTGGATAATAGAGCGCATTACCCTCGTAACCTGTAGGCAAGTCGTAGATGAACTTCTGATCATCCTTCACCTTCTTCAAGCCAAGAGCCTTCAGCATGCCCTTCTTGCCAGAAATCTTTTCTACACAAGTAGCCACGAAATTCTTGGCAACATCCTCAGAAGGATAAGAGATGACGTTATAGGCAGGAGCAGGATCGTTGCCGTCCTCATACTCATTACCAGCATCACGACCAGATGGGTCGAGACTCAATGAGTAAGTAAGCTTATACTCGCCATCGTTCTTCAGATTGACGGTAGAAGTGCCCTTATAGTCAGAAGCCACGTTCTCAATGTGCAACTCCTCTGGGTCGAAGGCCATGACAGGAGCCTCTGTGATATTCAACTTAATGGTAGAGTTGTACTCGGTATTTTCCAAGCCCTCTACAGAGAATACGAGAGGATAATCCTTAGCATGAACCTCAGAAACATTATAAGGAGTGATTCTGAACTTAACGGTATCCTCACCTACCACAATAGGTGCCATCATGCCGCTCTGGTATGGAACCCATGCCTTGGCAGCATCAGCAGCAAGTGCCATTGGACCTGGATCGATGCCGTCATCACCACTGTTGTTTGCTGAAGTATAAACCTCAAGTGAAGCCTCAGGCATAGCCCATGGATCATCAGGATCATCAGCAACAAACATCTCAGAAGCAACGTTTGTGATAGTGAATGCCTTGGTTCCCTTGTTTACTACATAGAATTCATAGTATGAAGGATACATTGCATATTCATCTACAGGCTGCTCAACATTGATTACCTCTGGGAACTCAGCCTGAACCTCACCAGTGATATTCAGCGTAACAGGAATCTTAACGCTTGGCTTAGAAGGATCGTTGGTGGTAACGTTCAACTCACAGTCGTAAGTATCAGCCAGCTGGTTAGCCTTCAGCTCAACTGGCATTTCAACCTGCTCACCTGGAGCCACTACATAGTTCTTATAAGGTGTAAACTCGACGGTATTGCCGTCGGTGATATACATATCAGCAGGAGTAATACCGCGGGTACCGGTATGATCCATGATACCACAGAGTCCGAATACACCCAACTGGAATCCATCAGGATCTACATGGTACTGGAACTTGAAGGAACCGTCCTTGCGGAGAATCACCTCAAAGTTCATACCCAGCATCATCGTATTGCCATAATTCTTATAGCTTACAATGACCTCATCATCCTTTGCCTTGTAATATACACCATCAGAAGATGGAGTGTTCATAGAGTGGTTACCCCAGAATGGGCAGATGATGTTGGTATAGAAGGTTTCTGTTGTTGGCAGACTGGCTGGTGGCTCAGGGAACTGCTTGTAATCCTCTACCGGTGCATCGAAAGATACGAAACCAGTATTGTAGATATACATCTCCTTGTACTTCTTGCCATAGAATGGGAATTCGAATGGAAGTGTTACCTTCTTGAAGTCTGTCTTATTAATATAGTATGCATAAGGCATGTGCTCGGTATAGTCGTTGGTGATGTCTACCCACTTGTAAGGTATATCGAAGCCATCGAGCTTAGACTTGAACACATAGTCTACTGTAGAATTTCCTTTAGCCTCCAGGTCGGAAGCTGTATACCAAGAAGCAGGCTCAGCAGAGAACGTAAGGTTCTCATCGCCCTCGTTGGTTACCTGGATTGTCTTTTCTACGTTGGTACCATAAGGAGTTTCAACCTTCAGGCTCTCGGGATTACTCTTCCAGGTAGGATTACCAATCACCTCAGCCTTCAATGGGATTTCCTTGGTTGTACCATCCTGATAGGTGATAACGAGCACATCTTCTACAGTACCCTTCTCGGCAGTAGGCAATGTTACTACGATATCCTTGCCCTGACCTGCAGGAACAGAGAAGGCAGCTTTTATTTCTTCTGCGAGAGTAAACTTGCCGTTCTTGACAGATACGCCAGCTACCTGGAGAGCATCCTTACCATTGTTGCTCAACAATACTGTGCGCTGCTGGGCAGAAGTGCGGAATACCTTACCGAAATCTACGCTGGTAGAATCGAGAGCAGCCTCAGCCTTCAGGTTGTCGCCAACAATGTTGGCAGTCAACTTGACAGATGCACTTGGGTTAATTGGGTCGTTGGTGATAACGGTGAGATAGTTGGTCAGAGGTCCTGCCACCAAATCATCGTTGGCTGCCAATGTTACCTTGATTTCCTTGCTTTCACCATTGCCGACATAGCCATCAGTGCTTGACAGGCTCTTGATCATAGACTTGGCAGGAGCCACAATCTTGATGGCGCTGCCTGTCTGGATATCATAATAAGGAGCATTCAGACCACCATTGCTCTCCTGTACCTTGTTGGCATCAACAAATATACAAGGGTCGGAAGCAGCAATATCGCTGACACCTACGAAGTTATGACCACCAGAACCGAATACGCCTGCTGGATTATAATCATCGTAGTAAACCTCTACACTTCCGTCAGGGCAAAGAGCCATGTGGAAACTGATGGTTGTGGTCTCGCCGGCACCATTGGTTGCAGGAGTTACCACATCCTTGAACTTGACATAGAGTTTACCGTTCTTATGACCATAGGTAATCTTACTGTTGGCACCCATGTCCATCCAGCCTGAGTTGGTATAAGCAGAAATATAGCCCAATCCCTGTACACAATCGCCAGTAGGAACCATACAAGAGATACGACCATCCATCTGCTGCATAGAGACACCGCCATAAGAAGATACGTAAATTTCATCATAATCCTTACCATAGAATGGGAACTTGAAGCCTACCTTGATAGGACCCGACTGCCAATTATTATTGGTAAACTGCGAGGTGATGTCCTTCTCATCAGCCAACTCTGGGGCTGGCTCATACTCGAATGATTTGTCACCGGCTACGTTAGAGATGGTAGTATAACCAAACTTATGTACTTTGGCAGTAGAACCTACTATCTTCTCGGAAGAGAACTTAGGGAAGACATACTGCAAAGGATAATTACCCGTGTTCTTGATAGTGATGGTAGCAGTCTTATCCTCACCGCCTACCTTCAAGTCGCCTGCTTCATAAACTTCAGGAGTTACACTCTGCTGGGCAGGAACTGAAGCGACACCACGAACCAGGAATGAATGCTGATTACCATTCTTATCGGTCAGGGTGATGGTACTGCTGAAGTTGCCCTCCTTGGTAGGAGCAAACGTCACAGGCAACGTACCGGTAGAGCGGGCTGCAATATTATTGGCACCCTTTGACACGTTGAACTGATCGGATGAAGACTTTATGTTTTTTGGAGCCTGGAGCATACCATATTGTCCACCGAACACACCATAACCGCTATTGGTCAACTCTACATCAATGGTCTTGGTCTGACCAACCAGCAAGTCGCCGAAGTCAACCAGCTGCTGACTGTGCAATTCTGGCTTATAGCCCTTCACGATCATAGTCAAAGCAACCTGCTGCTTAGAATCAACAGCCTCATTGCTCTTGACATGGATATTGAACTTATAAGTACCATTCACCAGTTTCTGACCATCATTCTTCAGAGTAACCTTCTGGCTTTCGTTAGGACGAACCTCACCGCTGATAGGCTCAGGGTTGAGTACCTGACTCCAGTCTGGGTTCTTGCTGATGGCCTGTACTGCCCATGTGAGCTGACTGGCTACTGCCTCAAAGCTGGTGCCCTTGAGCACCTCACTCAGCTGAGTCCAGGTTGTACCGTTATCAGAGCTATAGAAACTGTACTGGGCAACATCGGTTCTGGTAGTCTTGCCTGTACCCAATGGGTTCTTGGCGCCAGCAGGGAACTTAGCCACTACCCAGAAGCTTGAACCAGGAGCAAAGTGAATCTGCTCTTTCAGGGTGATAGGATAGTTGTATGCCCAGAAATCATAATTAACTTTCTGGATCAAACTTGCAGTAGAGATAGTACGTGAACCGTCGTAAATCTCAATCACAGGATTCTGTCCGTTCTGTCCCTGGAAGCGAAGATCTGTCAGGTTGAAACCATTAGGATAAGTTGCCTTATCTACATAGAAATACTGAGCCAAAGCATTTGGCAGCTTGGTATCAGTTTCACCGATATAGCTGTACAACTGGTTGGAATAGGTCAAAGTGTCTGGCCAGTCCTTTGCCTGATAGTTGGAAGTAGCCACAGCATTGCGCTTCACAAGTGTTGGGCTGACTGTACCGCTGAAAGGAAGGACCTGACCTGGGTTTGGATTCTTGATACGACCGCTGGTAGACATAGTAGCTCGGGTCGTAGCAGTAGTAAGCTGATACTTCAGCACGCCCTCACCGGCATTCTTTACATTGAAAGAAGCCTCGGCAGTGGAAGCCTTGGTGGCATCTACGGTCATAGAAAGGTTCTTCTGGTCTACCTGAACCTTAGGACCTGAATTGGTGGTAGCCTCCTTGATTGGAGATACGGCAGAAGCCTTACCCCAACGGTTGTAAGCCACAATGGCGAAGTAGTACTTAGTAGAAGCCTTCAAGCCTTCTACCTCATAAGACATCTTGTCGCCAGAATACTTGAACTTGGTATCTACTGATACTGAGCTCAACTTATTCAAGTCGTCTGTAGCAGAGAAATCCTCTGTGCTATAATAAATCACATGATGGTCGATGCTCTTCTCTTCGGTCTCAGGAATCGTCCATTCGATGAGAGCATTGTCGTGAGATGCAGTAACAGTGAAGTCGGCAACAGCCTCAGGCACGCTACCCTCCTTACCCTGCAAAGCCTTGTAAGCATCGATATAACCGGAACCCATCAAACCCTTGTACTCAGGATTCTGAGTATACAGGTCGTTTACCGAAGTGGTAAGCAAGGTGCGGAGAGTCTCATTAGAGAACTGCTTGTTACCATACTTGGAAAGAATCAAGGCTGCAATACCAGATACATGAGGACACGCCATAGAGGTTCCCTCGTTGTAACCATAGGTACTGTTAGGCAAGGTACTCAATACGCCATACTGCTGACCATTGTCTTCCAAACCACCAGGGGCTGTCACATCAACCCACTTGCCACGGTTGGAATAATAAGCCACGCTTCCGTCTGGAGCCATGGAACCAACAGCCACAACCTTGTCAAGACAACCTGGATAATAATTGCCTTCCTCGCCATTGTTACCGGCAGCAAAGATACAGAGACCTCCGTTCATCTTGTCGCCACCACCATTCTTGGTGAAGTAATCAACAGCCGCGGTAATCGACTTATCCTCTTCGTCAGCAACACCGGCACCCCAAGAACACTGGGCAATGCTGGCACCGCGATCGGCTGCATAAACAATGGCAGCACCGAAATCAGCTACAGCTGAACTGCTGGCACGGCTATCAAATACCTGGCAAACCATCATCTTGACACCGCCCTTACCGTCGCTACCACCGGCAACACCGCAGACACCGATACCATTATTATTGGTTGCACCTACAGTACCTGCTACGTGAGTACCATGAGAGTGAGCGTTGATATCGCTTGAATTGATAACAAAGTTATAGCCGTAGATATCATCTACATAGCCATCACCATCATCATCAACACCAGGCTTACCGTTCAACTCGGCTGTGTTGATCCACACATTGTCCTTCAGGTCTGGGTGATCTACCTGGAAGCCACCATCAATGATAGCAACCACAACATCCTTAGAACCGGTAACACCAGTTTCCCAAGCCTTGAATACATTGGCATCGGCACCCACCTTGGTTCCTGCGATATGCCCATCGTTGTTGTAATGCCACTGATCATTGAGCAATGGATCATTGAAAGGCATGGTAGATGCAGCCTTGGCAGCCCTAGCCACGGCAGCAGGAGAAACCTCCAGGAAACGCTCACCGCCAATAGGCTTGTAAAGAGGAATTCGCTGTGCGTAAGATACGCCTTCAGCAGAACGGAACAGGTTTCTTGCCTGTGCCAATTTCATACCTGATGCCTCATAATGGACATCATACCAAAGATCCAGTCCGAAAGCCTTGTGCTTTGCCTCATTCTTACCAGCATAAGGAAAGACACGAGTCATGGAGACTGCCTTTACTTTCTGATTGACCCTGTCGAGCGGGGTCACGCCTGTCTGAACATACTTCCTGTTTGTGCCTTTCACCGACAACGGTAGCTTAGCCGCAACCATACGGTCGGCTATCTCTCGTTGAAGTTTGACACGCACAACGCCCTCTACAAAGTTAGACTCTGCAGATTGCGTAGTAGAAGATGTTGACTGCGCACTAATACGAACGTTACTGCCTAAACACAGCACCGCACATACAAGTAATAGTAATCTTCTTGTCATGTTTGTTTGTTATTAAAATGAAATATAAAATAAAAAATCTCGCTCGTTTATATAAACTGAGTGCAAAATTAAATATTTATATTGATTTTCCCAAACTTTTCCCTTATTTTTATACAAAAAAGTGCAAGAAAAATGTAATAGTATAAAATACCACTACACTTCTCTTACACTTTATAACTATATTCGATTCCCCCTAATGAATCATCACTTTTCTTACCCTACCATTTTTCTGCCGAATGATATTCACGCCCTGCAGAGGCTTTGAGAGTCTGATTCCATCCAGGGTATAATAGCCGTCCATACCAGACAGTTGAGGCATCGTCACCTCATCTATACCATCCACCTTATTATCAGTTACCTTTACTTCATCCAGGAAAAAACGACCCTTATCGGCAGTGAAACTTATCTTCACATCGCCTGTAGCATAGACCGAAGCCCCCAACTGACTCCATTCTCCCTTCTTGAGAGGTACTGAATACTTAGACAGTTCAGACTTGTGGATAACCGCCATCTGCCTTGCGCCACTATTCACATCGTTTATCTCCAGATACAACTTGGAGGCATCATTTCTTCCATCCCATGCCGCAGCCTTGAATGAAAGCATCGCTGTACCATTTACCGTAAAGGTTGGCGTAGTGATATTGCCGGCAACTCCTGATTTTCCAAGGCGCACGCAACCGTCAGCCTCATAAACTGTTCCCGTACTGGTCCATCCACTATTATCCAGGTCTTCACCCAACAATTGAGTTCCAGCAATACTACCTTTCCACAGGTTATCGTTTCCACCTGTACCATGACACTTGTCAAACGATTCATACAACAAGGTAGAGCCTGAAGGCTGTACCGGTATATCAGGCTTATGATCACCAGAATGATCTGCCTTACTCACCGTAAACGAAGCCGATCCATCACTTGAAATGGCGATATTCTTGATGTCAAGATGCATATACGTAGTACCATCAGTATTCTTATTATATAAGGTGGCAGCCGGTTGAGACATAGCCGTAAGACTATTATTAGACTGATAAGGATAAAGATCACTTGCCGAACCATTCAAATAGGTTGACTTGCCTGCTCTGAAGATAGTAAGACGAGGATGGTCATTCACAAATTTCTGATTGGCATCGTCATAATATTCACTATTCGAGTTCAGTACATTACAATACCAGACATCAGCATCATAATCTACATGAGTAATCATGACTCCCGCTCCAGGAAGTTCAGCATCCCATCCTGTATTCTGTCGGTTTTCAATGATATAATACTCGTCTTCATGTGCCTTGTTTCTGATGATATAAGCATCTCCTCCCTGGCTCATCGCCATGACGTCAGCCACCTTTGTCTCCTCTTCTATATCCGTTAAGTCATGAAGAGTAATCCAACCACAGTTTGCTTTCTCATAAGCCGAATACCCGGCAGGCCATTTTCCGTCACCATTATAGCTGCCACTATCCATCAGGTCAAATTCACCCAATCCAAACCATCCGGTATAACTGGTGTCATAAAGGTCGGGCAAATCCAGACAGTGAGAGAATTCATGGCAGAAAGTACCTATTCCATCAAGCTTGTTCATACCATTCAATTCACTGCTACAGGCGTAAGTATCCACCTTAACCCCATCAAACTGCAGCGCTTTGCCATAATCTGACAATGACAAAGCATACATGTGAGGCCAAACGGTAGAAGCAGCACCACCATTGGCTTCGCCCTTACCGGCATAGAGAACAAAGACCTGTTCCACTTCGCCATCATTATCCCAATCATACTTGGAGAAGTCAACTCCCTGCTGCTTCGCCCAAAGGCAAGCCTCAGCAATCATTGCACCCGCACGCAAATCTTCACCGTCAGTACTATTCGCACCATAATAAGCAGTGGCTTTCTGCAAAGGACAGATACCCAACACCTCGAAATCCAGTTCAAACTGTCCCATACTTTGATTACGGAAATAATCCTTCACACTGCCACGGAAGCCATTTTCCGTGTAATCATCGCCATTGACTATCTGCTTATACAATGCCAGGTCATGCCCACTCTGGAACTTACGATCGGTGAATTCGGCTAAAATAACAAGTCCCTTCCTAGTTCCACGGAAACTATTCTGCTTTGCTCTCGCCTTCTGAAGATGGAGTTTCTGTCGAGATTGAACCTTTGCACGACGGGCTGCCGCATTCTTCTTGCGAGACAAGGAAGCAGTAGAATCCAATCGCTTTCCTTGTCCTGTTGCAGCATCCATTACATACTTGGTTCCGTCTTCCGAAACATAATAATGCATGAATTCATCGCCCACCAACTGTACACGAACCTCGGTTCCATCAGTCAAAGTCATCAAACGCCAAACGCCTCGCTTTGCAGGCACTGCCATAGAAGACAGTGCCATACAAAGCAAGGCGTTCAATAAATAAAATCTTATCTTCATATCTGAATGAATATCATATCTGAATGAATAACATAGGATAAAAGCTGACACTTGATTTTATCCAACTTTCTTACTTCAATACAATCTTGCAATCATCCAGGCTCTCTACTGTGGCGAGTGCCTCATAACGGATTCCTTCCTTGCGCAGGAAATCACCACCATGCTGGAATGCCTTCTCGATGATGAAGCCCATTGCCTCAATCTTGGCACCAGCCTTCTCGCAGAGATCCATAATACCCTTGGAAGCGTTACCGTTGGCGAGGAAGTCGTCGATGAAGATAACACGGTCTTCTGGAGTCAGGTAGCTGTTGCTTACACATACCGTATAGTCACGGTCTTTGGTAAAAGAGTGAACCACCGAGGTAATCATACCCTCCATGGTCTTAGGCTGCTTTTTCTTGACGAAGACAACAGGGAGATTGGTCAGATAACCCACCATGATGGCAGGAGCGATGCCCGAAGCCTCGATAGTAACAATCTTGTTGTAATTGATGTCCTTGAAAAGGCGCACGAATTCCTTAGCCAGGTCCATCATCAGGATAGGGTCCATCTGATGATTTACGAAGCTATCTACTTTTAAGATTCCACCAGGAAAGCAGCGGCCCTCCTGCATAATTCTTTCTTTCAGTAAATCCATTATGACTTGAACTTTAATATGGTTATTGGGTGCAAAATTACTACTTTTTTCGGAAACGGGAAAGTTTATCGCCCAATAATTTTGTTTTGTCTGCAATTTACCGTAATTTTGCACCGAATATTAACAGGAAATGATGGGAGTATGAGCAGTTACCCCCTATAAAACAATAAGAATATGAATCCATATATCAAGCAATTTCCCGACCTCATGTCGGGCAAGAAGATTATGTATGTTCACGGTTTCCTCTCTTCTGGTCAGAGTGGCACCGTGAAGATGTTGCAGGAACTGATGCCTAACGCCACCTTTGTGGCAGAAGACATTCCGGTGCATCCTGAGGAAGCTGTGGAAATGCTTCAGAAACTGGTAGAGGCTGAAAAGCCCGACCTCATCATCGGCACCTCAATGGGTGGTATGTACACCGAGATGCTGAAAGGCTACGACCGCATACTCGTGAATCCAGCCTTCGAGATGGGCAACACGATGAGCAGCATGACCGGCAAGCAGGAATTCCAGAACCCGAGAAAGGACGGAGTAAACGAACTGATGGTTACCAAGGGTCTCATCAAGGAATACCGCGACATCACCGAGCGCTGCTTCCAAGACATCACCCCTGAGGAGCAGGCACGAGTTTACGGTCTCTTCGGCGATGAAGACCCGGTGGTTCACACCTTCGACCTCTTCCACGAGCACTATCCGCAGGCCATCCACTTCCATGGCGAGCACCGACTCATCGACAAGGTGGCATTCCACTATCTCTGCCCGGTAATCCGCTGGATAGACGACAAGCAGAACGGCAAGGAGCGCCCTATCGTATATATCGACTTCGATGCCCTGCACGACAGTTACATGAAGGCAACCAGCAGCATGCACAAGGCATACGAGATGCTGATAGAGCATTACAATGTATATATCGTAGCCCCAGCGCCTACCAACGACCATGAATACATGGCGAAGGTACAGGCGTGGGTGGAGGAATATCTCTCTACCCCAGCCTACGACCACATCATCTTCTGCAACCAGAAGAACCTGCTCTACGGCGATTACTTCATCGACCCTCGCCCATGCGACGGTTTCATGGGTACGGCGATAGAATACGGCAGCGATGAATTCAAGACCTTCGAAGAAATCATCACCTTCTTCGAAAGACTGGGAGGACAGTGATTTAGTTGATAGTTTATAGTTAACAGTTTATAGCAAAAAAGGTGCAACTCACATTCTGACTTGTGAGTTGCACCTTTTTTAACTATAAATTCCTTTGATTCTTATGCTTTATCCATGTTCTTCGGCAACACGAGGTTCAGGATAACAGCGAGCAGGAAGACTACGGCTACACAGTTATCGGCAAATACGGTGCGGACAATCTCTGGGAAGATGTTGAACATGCCCGTAGCCGATGTGAAGCCGAGACCCACGCTGAGCGAGAGGCTCACGATGACCATGTTGCGCTGAGAGAAGCCCGTACGCGCCATCATGCCGAAACCGGCAAAGAGAATGCTACCGAACATCATGATGGTGCAGCCACCCAATACAGCCTGAGGAATGGTGGTCAATACATAACCGATAGCAGGGAATACACCACCGATAATCATGATGATGGCACCCAACCCAATGGTGAAGCGGTTTACCACACCCGACATGGCTGCCAAACCTACATTCTGGCTGAACGATGTGATAGGAGTACAACCGAAAAGACCAGAGAAGGTACTTACGAAGCCATCGCAACATACAGCTGAACCCATCTCCTTGGTGCTAGGATCACGCTTTAAGGCACTGTTGCAAAGAGCCGAAGTATCACCAATGGTCTCTGTGGCAGACACCAGATATACAGCTACCACCGAAAGGATGGCACCGATATTGAACTCTGGGGTGAATGGCAGGAGCTTTGGCAACGAAATGATGGAAAGATCAGAAAGTCCACTATAATCTATCATTCCCACGAAGAGCGCCAGCACATAACCCACCAGCAATCCTACCAATACAGAAAGAGAGCGGAGGAAACCCTTGGCAAAAATCTGGCAGAGAAGACAGGCAAGCAAGGTAACCGTGCCCACAACCCAATTGTTCATGCTGCCGAAATCTGCTGCACCCTGACCACCAGCAAAAGAGTTGGCACCCACAGGAAGAAGCGAGAATCCGATGGCTGTTACCACCGTAGCAGCAACCACAGGCGGAATGAGCTTAATCCAATACTTGGCGAAAAGTCCGAGTGTTCCTTCTACCAGACCACCAATGATGACAGCGCCTATCAAAGTACCCATGCCATGAGCACCGGCGATGGCGATGGCAAGCGAAAGGAAGGTGAAGGAGATACCCATCACGATAGGAAGACGGGAACCGATGCGCCATACCGGATAGAGCTGCACCAGAGTACCGATACCGGCGATAACCATACAGTTCTGGATGAGCACAGCGCTCGTCGGACTATCCAATCCTACTGCACCAGCAAGAATCATAATTGGCGCAATGTTACTTACGAACATCGCCAACACATGTTGAAGACCAAATGGGAGTGCTTTACCGACGGGCACTCTACCGTCAAGCTTGTAGAGATTTTCTATTGACTGTTCCATTATTGTTATAATAATTAGAGAATTTACTAATACTCTGTTTTTTCTGAATTTTCCTCCCACATGCGGAAGGCACCCAGCGCCTCATCACGCATCAAGGCAATCATCGGCTTGTGGCGCTCTTCTATCTTGCGGTCAATCTCCTCATAGATAAACTCATCGTCGAAACCAATCTTGGCCGCATCCTTCCGGTCGTTGGCATAATAGATACGGTCGAGATGTGCCCAGTAGATAGCACCCAGACACATCGGGCATGGTTCGCAAGAGGTATAAATCTCGCAGCCCTCCAGATTGAAGGTCTTCAGCTTGAAACAAGCCTGGCGCACACAGTTCACCTCGGCATGTGCCGTAGGGTCGAGATCGATGGTTACGCTGTTGGAAGCCTCAGCAATGATGATACCATCCTTGGCAATGACAGCACCAAAAGGACCGCCACCGGTCTTAACACTATTCTTTGAGAGCTCAATGGCTCTATGCATCAATTCTTCTTTTGTCATAATTCTTATTCTTTAATATCGGTTATTATAATAGAGTACTACATTTTTTTGCACGAACTTTTGCTGCAAAGATACACTTTTTCGCACGAATATCCAGCACTTTACTACATATTTTTGCACGAATACCCTATTTTTCCTTAAAAACGCATTCCCATTCAACAGTTAATTATCAATAATTATAAATACCTTTATTATAAGAGTAGTTATAATTTTCGTAACTTTGTAGCCTATGAATCAAAACAATATCAGCGCCGCTGAACTTTTCCAGCGGGTAAGGGAACTCTTGATGCTCCCGGATTTGGAGCCGAAGACCCGCAACAAGATGATGCACGATACGCTCATCCTCTGCTGCCACGAAGGAGTGAAGGATACCAGACAGGCTTTCGGTAACCTTTTCTCCCAGGTGGATTATCTCTGTAAGGCCCGCGGCATCAAGGTGGCAGACAAGATTGCCATCCAGACCATGCGCCGACACAGCAACTCGCAGGAACCCCTGTCGGGCGAAGACCTCAAGTATGATGCACGTGCCCTCGCCATCTTCATCTCTGCCGTATTCGGAGTGGATGTGCCTCATGAACTGAACGTGCTCATCCCCCATACCAACCGCCCCTACCAGAAGGGATTGGAAATCAACAACCGCCGCATCCGCTGCATCGTGAAGAACTGGGACAGCGACTTCATCCGTGTGGATATCGACCAGGATGCCGACGAGGAGGAATACCTGGTGAGACTGAAGGACGAAGAGAACCATATCGACCATACCTACCTTTGGGACCTTCTGAAGGAAGGCATGCAGCTCAACCTGCTCGACTGCCAGGTGAAGCAACCCATCATCACACCCCGACTCATCGTGGTGGAACCCGACTATCTGGTAGATATCAGTAGCATCGCCACCTGCTTCACGGCTTTCGGCCACCATCCCCTGCTCTATCTTCTCAACCTGATGAAACCTAGAGCCAACACCCAGGCCACCCTACTGGGTAACTTTGCCGGAGCGGCACTGGATGACATCATCAACACGCACGGCAAATACCAGATGAACGAGACGGTGAAGACCAATTTCAGGGAGAAAGCCCTGGAGTTCTGCACCTGTCCCTGGTTTGACGCCAAGAAGTTCTATACCGATGCCAGTCTGCAGGCATTCAATCTGCAGCAGGTGGTGGATATTCTCTTTCCCCGCACCGCATCGCAGGCACAGATGACAGCATTCCGAGGCGAGGAGTTCTACGACAGGAAGAAAGCCATCCTCGAACCTTCGTTCGTCTGCGAAGCACTCGGCATCCAGGGACGTGTGGATTTGATGACCACCGACTGCAAACTGCTGGTGGAGCAGAAATCGGGACGCAACATGAACATAGAAACGCACCAGGTAGATCCCGCCTATCACAGTTATCAACTGGAGCCGCACTATGTGCAGCTGCTGCTCTACTATGGCGTGCTGCAGCATAACTTCAAGCTGAGTAACGAACGGGTAAACATCCGTCTGCTCTATTCCAAGTATCAGCCGCAAGACGGACTGATGGTGGTAGCCTATTACCGCAAACTATTCCAGGAAGCCATCACCTACAGAAACCAGCTGGTAGCCGCCTCCTTCGAGATAGCCAAGGAAGGCTTTGAGCATGCGCTGAACGAGTTTACCCCCGAAGTACTCAATGTTGCCGGCACCCAGGACTTCTTCTACAACAAGTACCTGAAGCCTCAGCTCAGTGCCATCACCGACCCGCTCCATGCCCTATCGCCACTGGAGGAAGCCTACTTCTGCCGCATGATGACCTTTGTGCTCAGAGAGCAGATGATCAGCAAGGTGGGCGCACAGGAAGGTACGAACACATCAAGCTCCGACCTCTGGACAATGCCTCTATCAGAAAAGAAGGATGCAGGCAACATCTACACCGACCTGCACATCATCAGGAAGGAACAGAGTAGCGAGGGAAGCGGATACGACACCATTACCCTGAGCGTGCCCGACCAGGGCAAGGACTTCCTGCCCAATTTCAGAATCGGCGACATGGTGTATCTCTATACCTACAAGCTGAAAGAAGAACCCGACGTGAGAAAGGCTATATTATATAAAGGTGTATTGCAGGAGATTCACAGCGATGAGATTGTGGTGCATCTGAACGACGGTCAGCAGAATGCCGACATCTTCGAGATGAACCTGCCGTATGCCATCGAACACGGAACGAGCGATGCCAGCACGGGCGGAAGCATCCGCAACCTGCACCAGTTTATCTGTGCACCCAAGGACAAGCGCAACCTGCTGCTGGGACAGCGTGCCCCGCAAAGAGACACTTCCCTATCGTTGACCAGACATTACGACGATGTTTTAGACGACATCATCCTCCGTGCCAAGCAGGCACAGGATTACTTCCTGCTCGTGGGACCTCCAGGAACAGGAAAGACCAGCCGTGCCCTGAAGTTCATGGTAGAAGAAGCGCTGAACGACGGAACGGGATTACCTACAGCAGAAAGCATCGCCACGGCAAGAGGCGGCTATCAGCAGCCAGCCTCATCCATTCTCCTGATGAGCTATACCAACCGAGCCGTGGATGAAATCTGCGAGATGCTGGTAGATTCCGGCATCCCATTCCTGCGCCTCGGCAGCGAGTACTCTTGTGACGAAAGATTCCGCCCATATCTGATAGAGAAGGCCATCAGCGACTGTCCGAAGCTGGAAGCCATCAAACAATATATAATAGGTACGCGCGTCATTGTGGGCACCACATCGATGATGACCTCCAAGCCATTCATCTTCACGCTGAAGCACTTCAAGCTCGCCATCATCGACGAGTCGAGCCAGATATTGGAACCCAACCTCATCGGCTTGCTTTCGGCTGTGGATAAGTTCATCCTCATCGGTGACTACAAGCAGTTGCCAGCCGTGGTGCAGCAGAGCGAGAAGGATTCAGGCATCCCTACCATCAACGACAGCCAGAAAGGTGGCGGCATCGACATGAGCATCCTACAGGACATCTGTCTCACCAACTGCCGCAACTCCCTCTTCGAGCGTCTGATTCGCTGGGAAGACCATGAGGAGCGCAGCGAATTCATCGGCATCCTGCGCCGCCAGGGACGAATGCATCCGGAAATTGCAGAGTTCCCCAACAGAATGTTCTACCGACGGGAGAAGCTGGAGCCGGTGCCTTGTCCACACCAGTTGGAAACGGAACTCTCCTACACCCTCCCATCGCTCGATGCCACCGACGACCTTCTGAAGAATCATCGCATGATCTTCCTGCCATCCCAGTTCTGCAAGGAACCGAATGTATCAGACAAGATCAATGCCAACGAGGCGGAAATCGTGGTAGATATGCTTCGTCGCATCCACCGTTTCTACGGCGAGCGGTTTGATGCCCAGAAGACGGTGGGCGTCATCGTGCCTTACCGCAACCAGATAGCCATGGTGCGCAAGGGCATCGAGAAGCTCGGCATCCCGGAACTGGAGAAGATAAGCATCGATACCGTGGAGCGATACCAGGGCAGTCAGCGCGACGTAATCATCTACAGTTTCACCATCCAGAACATCTGGCAGCTCGACTTCCTGACCGGCAACAGTTTCGTGGAAGATGGTGCCATCATCGACCGCAAGCTGAACGTAGCCATCACCCGTGCCAGGAAGCAGATGATAATGACGGGCAATCCGGAGATATTGCGCAATAATCAGATTTTTAACCAATTAATGGACTATGTGAAAGAAAAAGGGGGATATTTTCAAAATTTCACCGAAAAAGTTTGGTGATACGGAAATAAAGTCCTATCTTTGCATTCGAATTATAGACAAAAGGATAAACAAGAGACACAAAATAGATTTAGGATTCCGGTGCTCCGCAGGCACTGGAATTCTTTATTTTTTTATGCCTTTTGTAACCCTATTATTAATAACATATAAACAACAAGAAAAATTATGGCTTACATGTCACAAGAAGGCTACGACAAGCTCGTAGCTGAGCTGAAAGAGCTCGTATCCGTAGAGCGCCCTAAGGCATCAGCCGCAATTGCTGAAGCCCGCGACAAGGGTGATTTAAGTGAGAATTCTGAGTATGATGCCGCCAAGGAGGCACAGGCTCACCTAGAAGATAAGATCAACCGCATCAAGCTCACCATTGCCGAGGCTAAGATCATCGACACCAAGCAGCTCAGCACCGACAGCGTGCAGATTATGTCAAAGGTAGAGATGACCAACATGGCTAACAAGGCAAAGATGACTTATACCATCGTGAGCGAGAGCGAGGCAAACCTGAAGGAGGGCAAGATTTCCATCAAGACCCCTATTGCTCAGGGATTGCTCAACAAGAAGGTAGGTGAGATTGCAGAGATCAAGATTCCTCGCGGTACCATCAATCTTCGCATTGACAAGATTTCATTTGAATAAAACGGAATAAAAGGAACTATCATATTGGCAGCGATGCCCGTATGACGGTTCCTTTTATGTTATATGTAAGCCCCCAAGATAAGACAAGAAACATAAACTGTAAATTACAAATTATTAATTATAAATTGATTAGAGATTATGGCAAGCATTTTTTCAAAGATTGCAGCAGGAGAGATTCCTAGCTACAAGTGTGCAGAAAGCGACAAGTTCTATGCTTTCCTCGACATTAGCCCTATCGGCAAAGGTCATACTCTGGTAATTCCTCGCAAGGAGGTGGATTACATCTTCGATATGGAGGATGCAGACCTGGCTGAGTTTGAGGTATTCGCCAAGAAGGTGGCTAAGGCCATCAAGGCAGCCTTCCCATGCAAGAAGGTGGCTCAGGTGGTCTTGGGTCTGGAGGTTCCTCATGCCCACATCCACCTCATCCCAATGAACAGCGAGGCCGATGTAAACTTCCGCAAGGAGCACCTCAAGCTATCAGAAGAGGAGTTCAAGGAAATAGCCGACAAGATTTACGCTGAGTTCAAGAAACTGTAAAGCACAGGCTATAAGGCATAAATCATAAAAACAAGAAATGAGATATGAAGGCAGGTCATTGCCATTCATATCTCATTTTTCTTTCTATAACTTTAATTCACGCCTGATAGCATCAAATTCATTTGATAGCTTAAACGAAATCATCCCCCTTCTTCATCTGTATCTCGTTCACGTATTTGCGAACCAAGGCAGAAGAGTCTTCTTTCTTACAAACCAGAAGCACGTTGTCGCTTTCAGCAACTATGAAACCATCGAGACCATTCAGTACGGCAAGCTTGCCCTTTGGCATCTTAACCACCGTGTTGTGGCAATCCTCCATCAGCACATCGCTGTCAACAATCACATTGTCGTTAGAACCTTTCTGCATTGCCTCGTAGATACTGTGCCAGGTACCGAGGTCAGCCCATCCGAAGTCGCACTTCATTACGCATACATTAGAAGGTTTCTCCAAGATGCCAAAATCCACAGAGATGTTCGGATAAGAAGAGAAAGTCTCCTTCATGTAGGCATTCTCCGTTTCTACGCTAAACTCCGGATATCGCTTATCGTATTCACGAAGCACAGGTGGCAATATCTTGCAGAAGCACTTGCGCAGATAACTTACATTGCTCAGGAAGAGCCCCGTGTTCCAATAGAACTCGCCACTCTCCATGAAAATCTTGGCGAAATCACGCTCTGGCTTCTCAGTAAACGACTGCACCTGGTAGATGTTATCACAGAGAACATCGCCCATCTGAATATAGCCATATCCTGGTTCCGGACGGGTTGGCTTTACACCCATGGTCAGGAAATGATTGTTCTCGGCTACGAAAGCCAAGCCCTCCAATACATTCTTGCGGAAAGCCTCTTCGTTGAAGATGGCCTGGTCGGAAGGTGTGGCGATGACACAGGCATTAGGATTCATCATCGAGATGCGATGGTTAGCCCAAGCCATGCTAGGTGCCGTGTTGCGATGGATAGGCTCTGCCAGAATGTTGTCGGCAGATACCTCTGGCAACTGCTCTTTCACCAAATCCACATATTCCTCGTTCGTATTGATATAAATATGGTCGGCTGGCACTATCTTCGCCATACGATCGAAAGTTTGCTGCAACTGGGTTCTACCTACTCCAAAGAAGTCGATGAACTGTTTGGGATAGTTACTACGACTGCAAGGCCACAATCTTCTACCCTTACCACCTGCCAATATTACGCAATAATTGTTATTATCATTAATTGTCATATTATGGGTCTTATAATGTTGGTTATTGAAATCAAGTGTAAAGTTAGTAATTATCCATGAAAAGACCAAATATTTTGCGAGAATTTAATAAAGATAGGACAAAAACAACACATTTTTAGTATTTTTTCTTCCTAAAATATATTTTTGCGAAAAAAAGTCGCCAAAAAGTTTGCTATTTCAAATTTTATTTGTACCTTTGCACCCGCAATCGCCCAGATGGCGGAATCGGTAGACGCGCTGGTCTCAAACACCAGTGGA
>OOCQ01000182.1_pt1 | contig 57346 bp, 47 predicted proteins | sample 1671121 | NCBI WGS metagenome assembly OOCQ01 (sample SAMN06348124, study PRJEB24527) | human gut metagenome | biome: human gut; feature: ankylosing spondylitis patient; material: feces | host: Homo sapiens | place: China | collected 2015-10 | reverse complement strand
AACATCAGGAGTGGTACTATGACGAATATACTTAAATTCATTTCTTTTCTATTTACTTAATTGTGAGACTTTCATTAAAGAAGTGCGAGCAGGCACAATGTCAATGCCACGGTACCGGTGAGGAACCAAATAGCATAGCTGCGAACATCACCACTCTGCCATGGACGGATGGTCTCGCCTGCCTCCTGTGTACCCCAAGCCATGAAGTTGAAGGTACCATCGATAACGTGACGGTCGAACCATGCGATTGGCTTTGAGAAGCAACCGAAGACAATCTTGTGGGTGAAGAACTGCCAAGCATCGTCGATATAGAAACGGTTCAAGGCTGCCTTGTGCAACTTAGGCATCTTCTTTGCCAAAGCGTCTGCCAATGGAGTCTTCTTAGGAGCATACATATATGTAGCCAAACCGATACCGATGATAGCAACGATCACAGAAGTAGTTGCCACGCTCATGTCGATATGGATATCGTAGCTCTGACCTGTAGCAGATACGAAGTGACCGAATGGAATCAAACCGCAGAGGCAAGAGATGATGGCGAGGAATACCAATGGACCCCACATCACGAAAGGAACCTCCTGTGGCTTGCGACGGTTCTCAGGATCCAGCTCATAGTAGCTCTGACCCCAGAAGATGACGTAGTAGAGACGGAACATGTAGAATGCGGTCATACCGGCAACCACTGTCATGAACCAGCCCATGAATGGAGAGAACTGGAAACATGCTGAGATAATCTCATCCTTTGACCAGAAACCTGCGAATGGAGGAATACCTGCAATCGCCAAGCAACCGATGAGGAAGCAGATGTTGGTAATAGGCATGTACTTGTGCAAACCGCCCATGTAATCCTTGAAGTTGCTGCCGATGATGACGATGATGGCACCAGAGCAGAGGAAGAGCAATGCCTTGAACATAGCGTGGGTAAACAGGTGGAAGATACCAGCCATGTAACCCAAACCACCGTGGTGGTTATCTACTGCGAAGCAAACGCCGAGAGCTACGAGCATGTAGGCAATCTGAGAAATAGTAGAGAAAGCCAGACCACGCTTGATATCACGCTGGCAGCAAGCTACGGCTGCTGCATAGAATGCGGTGAAGGCTGCAATGTAAGCCACATAATGCAAAGCCTCAGGAGCATACTGTACCCAGATTGGGAAGAGGCTGGCTACCTGATAAACACCGGCTACAACCATGGTAGCGGCGTGGATCAACGCAGAAACAGGTGTTGGACCCTCCATCGCATCTGGCAACCAGATGTGCAATGGGAACATCGCACTCTTACCGGCACCACCGATGAACATGAGGAACAATGCTGTTGGCATTACCCAAGCTCCACCTGCCAAAGCTGAGTTGAGCTCTGGCTGAGCATTCAAGTCATAGTTGAAGGTTCCTACGTAGAAGCTGTAGAACAGGATACCAATCAAGAAGAAGAGGTCAGCGAAACGGGTTACGATGAACGCCTTCTTGCTGGCATGAACTGCAGCATGCTTTGGATAGTAGAAACCGATGAGCAGGTATGAGCACACACCCACCAACTCCCAGAACAGATACATCTGGAAGATGTTGGTAGCTACTACCAAGCCCAACATTGACATGGTGAAGAGGCTCAGGTAAGCGTAGAAACGCTGCATACCCTTCTCATATTCCTCAACCTTGTAGTTCTCATCACGCTCTGCCATATAGCCGAAGCTGTAGATGTGAACCATGAAGCTGACGGTGGTAATCACGATGAGCATCAATACGGAGATTGGGCTCAGGCGGAAACCGATGTTGAAGGTGAGCAATTCAGTAAACTTCAACCATGTGAAATTAAATACGGTAACAGTTGGGTACATACCTGTAGAGGCATCGCGACCTACTGCAAAGAAGTACTCGTATGCTGTATAGACAGACATCGCGAATACACAGCCCATCAATACGGTACCGATGAGTGCTGCTACCGGTCTTTTCATCTTCATACCCACAAGTCCCAGAACCAGGAAGCTCAGGAATGGCAGAAGAAGTATCAAAAATGCATAATTGTATTCCATTGTCTTTTAGAATTTCATGTTTTCAATACTGTTCACCTGGTCACTGTGATAGTTGCGGTAAACGTTGATAATAATAGCGAGCGCTACGGCTGTCTCGGCTGCTGCTACTCCGATAGAGAACAATGTGAAGAAGAAGCCTTCCAACTGTCCTGGGAAGAGGATGCGGTTGAACACAGCGAAGTTCAGGTCGGCTGCATTCAATACAAGCTCTATGGAGATGAGCATGGCTACGAGGTTACGGCGTGTACAGAAGCCATAGACTCCGATGAAGAACAAGAGTGCTGAGAGCACGAAGAAATATTGTACTGGAATCATTTCTTATCCTCCTTTCTTGCGATTAAGATACCACCGATGATACATGCCAACAGGAATACAGAGATAAACTCGAATGGCAATACATAGCCATACTTGTCAGCACCTACCAGTGCAGAACCTACCTGGTCCATTGGCACCTCGGTGTCGGCTACAGATGCAGCCATATCAATAAAGTGATTCTTCAACACGATGACTGCCAGGGTTACGAAACCTACGAGACAGACGAGTGCGCGACCCAATGCCTTGCTACCCTTCATGTGCTCCAGAAGTCCCTGGAGGGTACGCTTAGATACCAACTGGATGGCGAAGACGTAGAGGATGGTAATACCGCCCGCATATACGGAAATCTGAGCAGCACCCAGATAGGTATAGTCGAGCAGGAAGAACATACCTGCAATACCGAAGAGCACGAACAACAGGAAGGTTGCCGCACGCATGATACGCTTGGTAGCTACGCACATGATGGCTGAGCCAAGGATGACTACTGCCAAGATGACGAACATGAATAAATTTGCTGTTATCATTGTCTAAAGTCCTCCTTACTTAGTCTTGGTGTTAAACTTACCGATTTCCAATGGTGCACCACCCTCGATGAGGTTTGGAAGGCTACCGCCCTTATATACCTCCTTGTCAAGGTGCATTACCAACTTGTTGCGGTCGAAGACTGCATTCTCGAAATCGTTGACAAACTTGATTGCACCGAAGTTACATGCGTTGACACAGAGCTCACAGAACATGCAGTCGCCCAAGTCGTACTGGTAATCCACCAACTTGCGCTTCTTCTTGCCTGTCTCTGGGTCCTCCACCATCTCGGTCTGAATCTTGATGGTATCGTTAGGGCATGACTTCTCACACAATGTACAACCCACACACTTGTAAGCCTCGTTCTCATCACGAACGAACACCAGGCGTCCACGGAAACGTGGAGAGATGTGGAGTGTAGTCTTGCGGTTCTCAGGATACTGCTCTGTGCTCTTTGGTGTGAAGTACTCCTTCATGGTTACCTTCATACCAGTAGCGAGGGTCTTCAAACCCGCTGCAATACCGCCGAAATATGAATTGTTAGACATACTTTCTTATTATTATAATAATGTGTATTAAAGATTATCCGTGGATTCCGAATGCTACGCACACGGTCATCATGATCAGGATGATGAGTGACAATGGCATCAGATACTTCCACTCCAACTTCAGGATCTGGTCGATACGCAGACGTGGGAATGTCCAACGTACCCACATCAAGAGCCATACCACGGCGAAGGTCTTACCGAAGAACCAGATGAAACCTGGGATGAGGTTCATCAGATTGTCGAAGCCCTCGATACCGATGTTCAATGGCGCCCAACCACCGAGGAATACGGTAGAAGCGATACCAGAAATCACGAAGAGGTTGAGGTACTCAGCCAGGTAGTAGAAACCGAAGCCCATACCAGAATACTCTGTGTGGTAACCTGCGGTCAACTCACTCTCAGCCTCAGCCAAGTCGAAAGGACCACGGTTAGCCTCAGCGTTACCTGCTACGAGGAATACGAGAAAAGCCAGGATAGCTGGCACATGACCCTTGATAATCAACCAGTTCCAAGCACCAGTCTGAGCCTCTACAATACCGCTTACCTGCATGGTTCCGGTGAGGATTACTGCAGAAATCAGACAGAGGCCGAGAGACATCTCGTAAGAAATCATCTGTACGGCACCACGCATGGCAGAAACCACAGAGTACTTGTTGTTAGATGCCCAACCAGCGAGGAAGACACCCAGCACACCGATAGAACTTACGGCTGTGATGAGGAATACACCTACGTTGAAGTCGAGAATATGTGCTCCCTTGTTCCATGGAAGGAATGAGAAAGTACCTACAGAGGCAATGATCACGAGGAATGGTGCCATGTAGTAGAGCAGCTTGTCGGCTCTATCCACGGCGAAGATCTCCTTGATCAACATCTTGAGCACATCGGCGAATACCTGGAAGATACCCCAAGGACCTACACGCATAGGGCCGAGACGGCACTGGAAGTAGGCACACACCTTACGCTCCATGAAGATAAGTACGATAGCGATGAGGGCGTATGCTGTCAAAATGCAGATACCCACGAGCACGCACTCAATCAGAATCGACAGGAAGTCGCCCAGACCCAAGGTCTGGCGAAGCAGATTGTCGATGAATGTTGTTACTATACTAAAATCAAACATAATTATCTATCAATATCAGGGATTACGAAATCGATTGCTGCACCTGTAGTGATGAGGTCGGCGATCTTCTGTCCACGAAGCATTGGGTCGAGCGCACCTGTCAAAGACAAGCCCATCGGACGCATCTTCATACGGTATGGACTCTTGTCACCCTTTGAGTCGAGATATACACCAAACTCGCCGCTGGCACCCTCTACAGAGAAGTACCACTGTCCCTCTGGAACCTTGATGATTGGCTTCTGCTTGATGTAGTACTCACCCTCTGGAATGTTGTCGATCAACTGCTCGATGATGTCCAAGCTCTGGTACAACTCCTGGATGTGTACATAATAACGATCCATTGAATCGCAACCGGTAAGGGTGATTTCCTTCCACTCTACCTTGTCGTACATATCGTATGGATGACGCTTGCGGGTATCGTTCTTCCAACCTGATGCTCTGCCGGCAGGACCGGTTACAGCATAGTTGATACAATCCTCAAGATTCATTGGTCCTACGCCTTCGAGACGGTTGTGAGTAATCACGTTGTCGCCGAATACGTCGAGGTACTCCTGAATCATCGGACGGAGATACTTGCAGAGGGTCTTCACGTTCTGAACGAAGTTAGGATCAATATCTGCCTGAAGGCCACCGATACGGTAGTAGTTCTGGATCAGACGGCCACCAGTGGTTTCCTCCATGACGTTCAATACGTGCTCACGGTCACGCATGCAGTAGAGGAATGCGGTCAAGGCACCCAAGTCCTGTGCGGTACAGCCGAGATAGAGCAAGTGTGAGTCGATACGCTGCAACTCGTCCATGATAGTACGGATGTAGCGGATACGGTCTGAGAGTTCGATACCCATCGCCTCTTCGATAACGCCTACCAAAGCGTGACGGTGCATCATCGCAGAAAGATAGTTCAGACGGTCGGTCAATGCCAGGGTCTGTGGATAGGTCATATTCTCCCACATCTTTTCGATACCACGGTGAATATAACCGAGGTGTGGATAGATGCGCTTCACGGTCTCGCCATTGATAACGGTCTGCAATCGGAGCACACCGTGGGTAGATGGGTGGTTAGGACCGATGTTAACTACATAGTCATCCTCGTCGAAGCGGCGCTTCTCTGTAGCAACCAAATGGCCATCCTCGCTCAGGGAGTACTCCATGGTGAAGTCATCCTCTGGCTCATCAGTGCAAGGGAACTTGTTTGCCTCAGGACTCATATCGAAGTCCTTGCGCAATGGATAGCCCTGGAAATCTGTGCGGAGGAAAAGACGGCGCATATCTGGGTGACCCAAGAACTTGATGCCCACGAAATCGAAGACTTCACGCTCCAGGAGGTCAGCCACCTTCCAAAGGTTAATAACTGTAGGAATCACATCACTGCCATCCACCTTCTTGGCGATGGTCTTTACTGAGCAGCGCTCGTTGGTCTGAGTATTCTCGAGAATATAGATACATCCGAGACCTTCCTCACCGAAGTCTTCACCGATGATGGTAACAAGGTAGTCGAAATGCTTTTCGTTCTTCAACTTTGCCATCTCAGAGGCAAAATTATCAAAACTCAATTCAATATTATTCAGTTTCATGTTCTTATACCTTATTATATTAATCAGTTAGACCTTTCTGAGGGTCGAAATCCTCAGGTACTTCTGTTACGATGATAGGCTCCTTGTTGCCGAGCTTCTCGCTGTCAGAGAGATTCTCGTTGCTCAAGCCGCGGAGACCGCCCTTGCTCATAGAAAGCTCCTTCTCATCCTGATTCATCTTGTGGTTAGCACCACCGAAGAATTTCTCAACCTTTACCTTACGCTGCAACTGCATCATACCGTAAAGGATAGCCTCAGGGCGTGGAGGACATCCAGGGATGTAAACATCCACAGGAACCAACTCGCTGATACCACGAACCACATTGTAGCTCTTCTTGAACGGACCGCCAGAGATGGCACATCCACCCACAGCTACCACATACTTAGGCTCAGCCATTTCATCATACAAACGCTTGAACACTGGTGCCATCTTATTGGTAATAGTACCGGCACACATGATCAAGTCTGCCTGACGTGGAGAGTTACGGGTAACCTCGAAACCGAAACGGGAGAAGTCGTAGCGTGCACAACCTACAGCCATGAACTCGATACCACAGCAAGAAGTACCGAAGGTCAGTGACCAGAGTGAGTTACTACGTCCCCAGTTGATGGCAGCATCAAGGGAACCGACTACCACGTTAGCACCACCCTCATTGAGCTCCTGCGCAATTTTTTCGAGGGTATCATTGTCCTTAAACTCGTCGTAAGGAATACTCTTGATAGAGGCTCTTTTGTTTACTTCCATTCCAACGCTCCTTTCCGCCAAGCGTATGCAAGGCCAAATACCAATACCAACAAGAAGAACCCGATGCTCACCAGAGCCATAGGTCCAAACTGCTTAACTACGACTGCCCATGGGTAGAGCAATACTGTCTCGATGTCAAACATCAGGAAAAGGATGGCGAAGAGATAGTAGCCGATGTGTGATGGCAACCAGGAGCTGCCACGTGTCGGAATACCGCACTCAAAAGGTTCACCCTTTACCGGATTGTATGAACGAGGACCGATCAACTTCGCAATGACATAAGCAGCCACTACCAAGGTTACAGCCGTCAGCAAAACGGTGATAAATAGTGTAAAGTTCATAAAAATTTTTATAACGTTATTTTTGTCTAATGCTTCTAAGCGGTTGCAAAGGTAGCAAATATTTCTGAAAGAATATAATTTTTAATGTTAAATGTTAAATAATGGGCAAAAAAAGCCCATTATTTACTCAACTACTTGTCAGACTACTTGCCTTACTACTTGCCTTACTACCTGTTTCACTCCTTGAAGAAGCCAAATAATTCTGCGTCTATCAGGTCGGTAATCTTACGGAAGTCTTCGGGATTATCGGCAAATTCCAGGTTGTCGCCATCTACGATAATGAGGCGGCCCTTGTAGCTCTTGATCCACTCTTCGTAACGGTTGTTCAGGCCTTGCAGGTAGTCAATGCGGATGCTTTTCTCGAAGTCTCTGCCGCGTTTTTCGATGTGCTTCACGAGGGTTGGGATGCTGCTCTTGATGTAGATCATCAGGTCGGGGAGCTTCACCAGACTGATCATCAGGTCGAAAAGATCGGTATAGTTGGCGAAATCCCTGTCGCTCATCATACCGATGTCGTGAAGGTTGGGTGCGAAGATGCGGGCATCCTCAAAGATGGTGCGGTCTTGCACGATGGTCTGTTCAGAACGGGAAATCTCCACCACGTCGTGGAATCGCTTATTTAAGAAATAAATCTGAAGATTAAACGACCAGCGTGCCATATCCTTGTAGTAATCGGCAAGGTATGGGTTGTTATCTACAGGTTCGAAGTTGGCCTTCCAACCATATCGTTTGGCAAGCATCTTGGTCAATGTTGTCTTGCCGCTACCTATATTTCCAGCTATTGCTATATGCATTTTCTTACTTTGAATTTTGAACTTTGAACTTTATGATTAGTAAATATGATTCTCTTAAGAAGATTATTCTTCCTTGGAAAAGAGGCCGAAGAGTTTGGCATCAATCTTATCTACGATGTCGCCAAACTGCTTGGGATTGTGCTCGAAGTCGAGGTCATCCACTTCTACCACCAGCACCCTACCCTTATACTTGTTCATGATGAAATCATCGTAAAGGCGGTTGATGCCTTCCAGGTAGTCGATAGGCATGCGCTGTTCATAGTCTCTGCCCCGCTTCTGGATGTTCTTCACCAGGTGGGGCACCGAAGAGCGGAGATAGATCATGAGTTCGGGCATCTCCACCACCTCCATCATCGACTCGAAGAGTTCCATGTAGGTTTCGTAATCGCGCTGGTCCATGTGCCCCATCGCCCTGTTGTTGGCGGCAAAGACATACACGCCCTCGAAGATGGTGCGGTCCTGGATAACGGTTTCCTTACTGTGCTGAATCTCCAGCAGGTTCTTGAATCGCTGCTTGAGGTAGAACACCTCCATATTGAGAGCCCATCGGGAGATATCCTTGTAATAGTCGTCGATATATGGGTTTTCGGCAACGGGTTCCAGATACTGTTTCCATCCGTAATATTTGGAAAGCATTTTGGTGAGCGTTGTCTTGCCACTACCGATATTTCCTGCTACTGCTATATACATTTATTTATATTGAATAATTTATATTTTAAAAACTATGCTGAGGCGAGCCTCCAACTAACTTTTATCGTTGGCTGCAAAAGTACAAAAAATATTTGGGATAAACAAAAAAATCCAAGCAAATGTATGATTTGCTTGGATTTTTATAATCAATAATCTCTTTCGATGAGTTCAAGACACATGCGACTATTATGATAAGGACACTTCCAGAAACTAGCCATTGTTTTACTTTGAATTATAAACTTTTAACCATAAACTTTAAAAAAGGGATCCATCCCTTGTACATATATAATACGTACGAGAGTCATGAATCCCTACAATCTTTATACCTATAAGAAATTAGTTACGTAAGGCTCACTCCAACTCCAAATGAGGCTCATTCCAACCTCAAGTGAGGCTTTTTAGAAAATTTATTTTGCAGGCCAAACAGCTGTCTTCACAGCATCCTGGATGCTCTCCAGAATATGGGTATTGCTGACGGTGGTACTGGCACGATTGAAGATGGTCATGCTAGGAAGACCGGCATTGGTATCCCAAGCCACAGGCACACAACCATTGTTGATAGCACTAGTAACAACGGCCTTGTAGTAATCCTTCACAGATGCATCATGAAGCGCATCCTTACCGATAGCCAAACGCTGGTTGGCACCAAACTCACCAATCAACACAGGATAACCCTTGTCGAAGAAGTGGGTCTTCATCTTCTTCATCTGGGTCTCTACGTAATCCTCATTGTATTTGGCATCAGTAGTGCGGTCGGTATCACCACCCTTGTTGTTCTTACCCCAATAGAGATAGTACTTGCCCCAATCCACGTCTTCACTCAAATCAGTAAACTGATAGGGATCGTAGAAGTGAGCCTCTACCATCAATCGGTCGGTAGCTGAATCATGGATCTTATCCATATAATTATGAGCCACGAAGTTGTCGATATTTGTATTAGGACCCTGAACCACCAGAACTCGCTTGGCATTGTTGCCTCCAGTAGCACGTACTGCCCCAATGAAAGTCTGCTCATACTCTGCAATTCTATTGGTCAAATCCGCAGTGCCCAGCAATGCATTGGCATCACCGCTACCCACACCAGGCTCATTCATACCGGCAAAGATAAGACGCTCGTCATAATTCTTGAAACTATTGGCTATCTGAGTCCAGATCTTGGTAAGTTTAGCCTTGGTAGCATCCACATCAGTAGCAGCAGTGAAGCCATCATGCTCAATCCATCCACCATCCCAATGCTGATTGATGATGACATAGAGATTGTTCTTGATGCAGTAATCTACCACCTCGTGAACACGAGCCAGCCAATCTGCATCGATGGTGCAAGCCTCAGCATCTGTGATGTGACCCATCACCCAAGAACTAGGAATACGGACGCTCCTGAAACCGGAAGCCTTCACCAGGTCAATGAGCTGCTGGGTAGTCTTTGCCGACTGCCAAAAAGTTTCAGAACCGATACCGGCATTCTTCCAGTTATTGGCAGCATTTCCTGCCTCCATCGTATTACCCAGATTCCAACCCGGATACATCAAGGCAGCAATATCCATAGCTGTCTTGCTCATATCACCAGTAGTAGTACCCTGTTCCTGGTTGATGGTAACAGCTTCTGTGATGGAAGTACTGTCGTTTGCCACCATGGTATAGCTGATGGTTGCCGAACGGGCATTGCTGATATTGGCAGCCACCGAATAGTTGCGGGTGTATTCCACCATGTTGGCACGAGAAGTAATCTCACTCACCCAGTCATTGCTGATTACCTGAGAATAACTTGCATTTGCCTTCAGGGTAACAGTAACCTGACCACCGGCAGCCCCCACATTTACATTTTTACTAAATGTGATGAGAAGACCCTCGGTAGAGTTCTGGCTCACGGTGATAGTCTTGGTATCAGAACCAGCCACTACGGTGATAGTTGCCGAACGGTCATCATAAGCTGTATTTGCCTCTGCCTTGATGAGGAAATGATGGGTAATACTAGAAGATCCAGCCACTGGAGTTACTGCCAACCAAGCCGCTTCAGTAGAAACCGTTGGTACCTGAGCCGCCTTGACATATAAATCAGTCTCACCGCCATTCTTCGTAAACGCCATATCAGAACGGGAAACCACGAAATCCTTAGAGAGTCCTTCACCGCCTCCGATGGTATCCTCATTAGAACAAGCTGAGAAACTGACCATGGCAAAAGCCATGATCAGAAACGATAAAATTGTTATTCTCTTCATATAATTTGCTTTTGAGGCTGAGAATGATACTGTATCAAGCCCGGCATAGGGGCTTTCAGTATCTTGGTTATCTTGAGATGGAACTCATCCTCCATCACATTCCGCAAAGGAGCCTCAAAGTAATGGGCGATGCTGCCCACAAAGCCCACGGCTGGCACGTCCTCGCCTAAGGATAAATCCCATGCCTTTACGCCCGGTTCCAACTGAGAGATGTCTTGGGCGCTCGCCTTCACATATTTGATATAAGGCAGGAGATTCTTCTCGTAGAAATCGTTGAAGTTGCCGAGCACCACCCGATACAGGGCCATCGCATCATTCAGTTCGTCGGTTCCATTCTCATGCTTCTCGCCCTCGGCTATCTGCTGCGAGATGAAAGGACAGAGCGAAGCCAGAAACCGGTTGGCAAGCGGTTCGCGATACACCTTATTTATAATGGTAGGATAATCCAGCCCCGACCAATCCAGGAACTTCTTCTTGATGGAAGAAGACAAGCTCCCCTTGAAAATGCCATTCAGAAACAACTTGCCCAGTACGGCACCACTACCCTCGTCGCCCAGGATGTAGCCCAACGGTGGCGTGTTCATCACCATGCGATGACCATCATAGAGACAGCTGTTGGCACCCGTGCCCAGGATACAGGCGATGCCAGGCCTGTTGCCGAAGAGCGCTCTCGCCGCTCCTATCATATCCCCCTCAGCTTCTACCTGGGTGCCGGGAAAAGCCTGGTGCAAGAGGGAGTTCATCCGAGACTTCATCGCCTCGGTTACACCACTGCCATAGAAATATACTTCCTGTGGTGATTCCGGCAAGATGAGTTCCGACTTCAGAATCTGAAGCACTTCGGCATCCTGCATATGAATAGGATTGATGCCCTGCGTCTTGCAAGTCATCACTACTTGACCCTGTCCGTCTATCAACAACCACTCGGTCTTGGTGCTGCCACTGTCTGCTATGAGTATGTTCATTGTCGTATCTTTTAAATAATCTTTTCCGAAGGAAGGCACGAAGCCTTCGTAAATACATTGCAAAAATACGGATTTTCGGTGAAATATCACAAAAATATGTGGAAAAAGATGCTTCATCTGGCTGATTATCTTAAAAAACGCATCTTATTCTTTGATTATTCACGAATTATTAATAACTTTGCAGACAAATAGACTTAATATGAAAAAGAAACTATATATTCTCATCTTGCTGATGGTGGCTTTCGTGCTGCCTAGCAATGCTGTGCTCAAGGAAGCCAACCTCGATACAACGCTCTATATGCTGCGTACCGAGTTGACCAACTACCACATCGACCTGGAAAAGCAGAACAAGGTGGCCAAGGCACAACAGCAGCAAGTCATTGCCGAACTGATCAGCATCGTAAGACAAGCGGACCAAAACTCCATCATGCTCTATTCCCAGAGAAACGGATATGTGTTCGATATGACCTACGCCTGCCATGAAGCTACAGAACAGTTCAGAAAGTTCAAGTCGAAGGCGGTGCCGTTCAGGCAGATGATCAAGGAAACCAATATGGAAGTGGCGCGATACGACTCCCTCATCAACTATCTCTACGGCATGAACTCCATGTTCCTGAGCGATGAGGCACAGGTAAACCGCAACGTGGACCTGACCCTTGCCGTCAACATCCGCCGACAACTGGTAGAAAAGCAGGAACAGTTGCAGCAATACGTGATGGCATACGACAGGACCGACAAGAAACTGAAGGCGCTCAACGACTATGCCAACAAGCGATACAGCGATATCCAGAACAGTATCTTCAACAACGGAGGCGACAACTATCTGCATATCCTCTGCAACATCGGCATGAACTACAACGAGGCAAAGACCTCTGTAGCAGAGAAATACAAGCGTGCACCGGGCATGATGTCGCAATGGGATGTACGCATCATCTTCATTCTCTTCGGCATCATCGTGTTCTATGGGCTTATCTCCGTCTTCCTCAATCTCTTCACCATCCGCATCGTCATCACCCAACTGATGAAGCACGGACTGTTCAAGAACAGAAAGGAGAGTTTCATGGCAAAGCGCCCTTGCCTTATTATGGCAATGACGGTGGTGACCTTCGCTGCCATCCTGGGCATCGTACGCATGACGGTTACCCAGAACTTCGTGGTGATGGCAAGCCAGTTGCTGGTGGAGTTTGCCTGGCTGATTGGTGTCATCCTGGTTTCCATCCTGCTGCGTGTGGACAATGACAAGATCAAGAACACCTTCCGCATCTATTCACCACTGATGCTGATAGGCTTCATCGTCATCGTATTCCGTATCATCCTGATACCAAACGATTTGGTAAACCTCATCTTCCCTCCAATCCTTCTGTTCTGCTCCCTGTGGCAGTGGAATGTGATAGCCAGGAAGCACAAGCAGGTGTTGCGCACCGACAAGACTTACGCCTATATCTCGCTGACTGTCTTTGCGGTAACCACCGTCAGTGCCTGGGTAGGTTTCACCCTGCTCGCCGTCCAGATTATCATCTGGTGGACCATGCAGCTCACCTGCGTACTCACCATCACCTGTTGCGAGGGATGGCTCAGCGTATATGCCAAGCGCAGAAACCTGCGCAGCAAGGCCATCACCGAGAAATGGGGCTATCGCTTTGTCTATAGGGTACTGCTGCCTATCTCGGGCATACTCTCATTCATCGTCTCCATCTATTGGGCGGCAGATGTGTTCAACATGAGCGACACCACCTGGGAAATCTTCAACAAGAACTATATCCATACCACCAACTTCACGGCTTCGCTCTATAGCATTTCGTGGGTGGCTTGTCTCTACTTCCTGTTTAACTACGTCAATATCACCATGGTAGATTTGATGCGCCATCACTTCGAGAAAACCGATCCGGCATCGGCAGCTTCCAAGATTGTGATGTTCAAGAATGTGTTGCAGGTCATCGTTTGGGGTATCTGGCTGATGATAGCCCTGAACGTATTCGAAGTAGGAAAGTCATGGCTGCTCGCCATCTTCGCCGGTTTGTCAACCGGTCTGGGTTTTGCCTCCAAGGATATTCTCGAAAACATCTACTATGGTGTATCCCTGATGATGGGCCGTGTGAAGGTGGGCGACTATATCATCTGCGACGGAACCCGTGGTAAGGTGAGCAGTATCAGCTATACCTCTACCATGCTGGAGGCTATCGACGGTTCGGTCATCGCCTTCCAGAACTCGCAGCTGTTTTCCAAGAACTACAAGAACATGACCAAGAACCATGGTTATGAGCTGGATGCGCTGGAAGTAGGCGTGGCATACGGAAGCAACATCAAGGAGGTGAAGCAGATTCTCCTCAAGGAACTGCTGAAGCTCGACTGTATCAATAAGGAAAAAGGCGTAAAGGTATTGCTCAAGAGTTTCGACGACAGCTGCATCACCCTCAAGATTGTGGTGTGGGTCAATGTGCTTACCCAAGCCATGGACGACGCCACCATCATGGAGTGCATCTACGATACGCTGAACGAGCACAATATAGAGATTCCATTCCCACAGCGTGAGATTACAATTAAACAAGTTAATAATTAACAATTAATAATTAACAGTTTATAGTTTATAGTTGATAGCAGGATAGCCCTCTATTAACTATAAACTATCAACTATAAACTTTAAAAAATATGGCAACATTTATAGCAGGACCATGCGTCATCGAGTCGATGGAGTTGTTGGATACAGTGGCTCAGGAACTCGTTCGCATCAACCATAAACTAGGAACAGACATCATATTCAAGGCTTCTTTTGACAAGGCCAACCGTACCAGCATCCACTCTTTCCGTGGTCCAGGCCTGGAAAAGGGACTCCAGATGCTCAGCGACATCAAGTCAAAGTATGGTCTTCGCATCACTACTGATATTCATGAGAGTTATCAGGCTGAGGCTGCGGGCGAGGTATGCGATATTCTCCAGATTCCAGCTTTCCTCTGCCGCCAGACCGACTTACTCGTATCTGCCGCCAAGACAGGCAAGATTGTCAATATCAAGAAAGCACAGTTCCTGAGTGGAAGAGACATGAAGTATCCGGTGGAGAAAGCATTGGAAAGCGGAGCCAAGGAAGTTTGGCTCACCGAACGTGGCAACTGTTTCGGCTACAACAACCTGGTGGTTGATTTCCGCAACATCCCTGACATGAAGGAGATTGTACCTAACGTCATCATGGACTGCACCCACAGCGTGCAGCGCCCTAGTGCCGGTGACGGCAAGACCGTAGGCGACCGCAAGTTCGTACCGGCGATGGCATTGGCTGCCAAGGCATTCGGTGCTACGGGTTACTTCTTCGAGGTACATCCAGACCCAGACCAGGGCTTATCAGATGCGGCCAACATGCTGGAATTAGACAAATTAGAATCTCTTATCCAGGAACTTTTATAAGTGAAGAGGAAAAGTAAAGAACTAAGAATTCAAATGTTATAGAAATGACCGATAAGAATAATAAGATAGATGACAAGGTGGTACGTGGCTATGGCGAACAGGCTCTCCGCGACGAGGCGCAGGCCATACTCGACCAGATTCCTTATCTGGATGACAATTTTGAGAAGGCAGTAGATATGATGTACCATTGCCAAGGCAAGATTATCGTTACCGGTGTGGGCAAGAGTGGACACGTGGGTGCCAAGATTGCCGCTACCCTAGCCTCAACAGGTACGCCTGCTTTCTATATCAATCCGCTGGATGTATATCATGGCGACCTCGGTGTGATGACCGATAAGGATGTGGTGCTGGCACTGAGCAACAGCGGTCAGACCGATGAACTGCTCCGTTTCATCCCGATGGTGCTCCACATGAATGTACCGATTATTTCGATTACGGGAAATCCGGATTCCCTGCTGGCGAAATATTCCAACCATCATATCACCGTGAAGGTGAAGAAGGAGGCTTGTCCGCTGAACCTCGCCCCTACCAGCAGTACCACTGCGGCTTTGGCGATGGGCGATGCCCTGGCAATTGCCCTTATGCAGGTACGCCACTTCAAGCCTCGCGACTTTGCCCAGTTCCATCCGGGCGGCGAATTGGGTAAGCGACTCCTTACCACCGCCGAAGATGTGATGCGCAGCGACGATATGCCTATCATTCCTAAGGATATGCACCTGGGTGAGGCTATCATCCACGTGAGCAAGGGCAAACTGGGACTGGGAATCTCGCTTGATGAAGACCAGCGTGTCATCGGCTTGATTACCGATGGCGATATCCGCCGTGCCATGGAAAAATGGCAGGCAGAGTTCTTCAACAAGACGGTGAGCGACATCATGACCACCACACCAAAGATGGTGACTCCGAAGACCAAGATTTCGGAAATTCAGCGCATCATGCACCAGTATAAGGTGCATACGGTGCTCGTAGTAGATAAGGATAATCATTTGAAAGGCATTGTAGATCACTATGCCTGCATGGTATAATAAAAATGAAAGTTAGAGAGATAATTTTAGCGTTTACGCTATCGCTGGTCAGTTCGCTGTGCAGCGCACAGACCAGCGATTCAATGATAGTCAACCAGCTTCGTGAGAAAGGCATCAGTTTTTCCCATGATAACTCTGTTACGCTCCTGATGAGCGGACAGGAGAAGTTTGACGACATGTTTCAGGCGATTCGCCAAGCCAAGCACAGCGTTCATCTGGAATATTTCAACTTCCGCAACGACAGCATCGCCTCCCTCCTCTTCGACCTTCTTGCCCAGAAGGTGAAGGAAGGCGTCAAGGTAAGGGCATTGTATGACGGATTCGGAAACTCATCCAACAACAAACCTTTGAGAAAACGACATCTCAAGGAAATCCGAGCCAACGGTATCGAGATTTATGAATACAAACCCCTGAAGTTTCCTTGGGTGCATGCCGTTTTCAACCGTGACCACCGGAAAATCGTAGTCATCGACGGTCAGATTGCCTATACAGGCGGCATGAACGTAGCCGACTATTATATAAAAGGTACAAAGGTGGTGGGCGAATGGCACGATATGCACTGCCGCATCGACGGAAGCGAGGTGAATACCCTGCAGAAAATATTCCTCAAGATGTGGAACAAAGTAAGCGGACAGCATATTGATGGTGAAGAATACTATCGCAAGGAGAAGAAGGACTATCTGGTAGAGAATCTCAAACCCGATACCACCGCCACGGCTTATCGCAAGACGGTGGGTATCATCAACCGAGAGCCACATATCTCGAAGGATATCATCCGTTATTTCTATGTCAACGCCATCAACGACGCACAGGATAGCATCAAAATCATCAGTCCCTACTTCACCCTGATCCACAAGCTGAAGAAGGCACTGAAGAATGCAGCAAAAAGGGGCGTAAAGGTGGAGATCATGCTCTCTACCCGAAGCGATATTCCTTTGACACCAGATTGCGGCTTCTATAATGCCCACAAACTGATGAAGAGGGGATGCGATGTATGGATGTACACGCCGGGCTTCCACCACACCAAGATTATCATGGTAGATGGCAAGTTCTGCACCGTGGGAAGCGCCAACCTCAATGCCCGAAGTCTGAGATGGGATTACGAGGAGAATGCAGTGATTGTAGATTCATGCACCACCGACCAACTGGACCAGCTCTTCAACAAAGAGAAGAAAGACAGTTTTCTGCTCAACGAAAAAAACTGGCGCGAGTGGCGCACGGGCTGGCAGAGATTCAAGGGCTGGTTTGCAGCAACATTCCTCACCCCATTCCTATAATACGATAGAATCTGAAGGGTTCCACACCTCATTCCTATAATACGGCAGAATCAGAAGGGTTCTACACCCCATTACTGTAAATAATTAAAAAGAGAGACAAGACATGAATGAAGAAATGAAGAAGGCGATGGCAGGAAAGGCGATGCCCGAACTAGCCATTGTAGATAACAACACGCTAGCAGCACTGGGACTCAAGGTGTTGCTCGAAAGTGCCATCCCCATGGTAAGTATCCAGATTTTTGGTACATTCGGTGAATTTGAATCGAATGCACCCGACCGGTTCATGCACTATTTCGTGTCGATGCAGGTGCTTCTTGCCCACCGCAATTTCTTCATCGAGAACCGCCATCGTCCTCATACCATCGTGCTCACCCCCTGCAATGACCTCAATTCACAACTGCAAGGTTTCCATTGCATCTGCACCAATGTTCCGGAAACACAACTCATCAAGCAACTGATGAGCCTGCAGCGTTCGGGACATCCTCATGGAGAACATCTCCCGATGATGAATTCAGCTGATTCCAAGGAGAAAGCCCTGTCGGATAGAGAAATCGAGGTGCTTTCGCTGGTGGCACAAGGCAAAATCAACAAAGAAATTGCCGATCAGCTCTGCATCGGACTCACCACGGTGATTACTCATCGCAAGAATATCCAGGAAAAATTAGGAATTAAAAGCGTTTCTTCACTCACTATCTATGCCGTGATGCATGGATATGTTGATATCAACAGGATTTAAACGGGTCTGTTTATCCCCACTAATGGTGATACCCGGTTATAGCATACCTACATATAATGATAATGCCTTCCCCGCAAGCAGCAGGGAAGGCATTATCATTTTATAAAAAATAACATTTCAATGATGACTATTCCTAAGGAAAAACTAGAGTTTCACTGTAGAAATGTCAACCAGATTGTTCACGATGGCATAAATTGTCAAGCCCGCAGGAGAATGAATCTGAAGCTTTCGGGCGATGTTTCTGCGGTGGGTAATCACCGTGTTGATGGAGATATAAAGGTGATCGGCAATCTCCTTGTTGGTCATTCCCTGAACCAAAGCCACTATCACATCTTTCTCTCTATCGCTCAACTGTTCGTCGCTCATCGGAGTCTGATTAATCATGCTCGAAATCTTGGCACTCACATCATTCTGCTTCAGTTTCATTTCTGCATTTCTTACGGCAGGAATAAAGATTTCTTCCTCCACCTCAGAATGATGCTTCAGCCATTCCTCATTATTGTAGATGTCATAGAGGGTGGCACTCAGCTGGTTGTTATGCAGTCCATCCGAAGGCAGATACTTGATGATGATACTCTTCAACTCCTTCAACTTTATGTCCACCTGAGCATGATGCTTCGAGAAGGTCTCAATATCGAAGTTCGCACTGGCATTACCATCGATAAGTGCCTGAACATAAGGAAATACCATATTTTCCTCATACTTCATGTGATTGGTGATGCTATGGGCATAATCATCATAAAGCTTGAGGATAAGACGTGCCAAATTATCCTTTTCATCCAGCGCTTCAACCAGTTCCTTACGGATAAAAGGCAACTGGAAATCTATGTAATAGGCATGCGATGCCTTGAGATAATGCAAGAGGGTTGGCAGCGACAGGCGGTCGGCATTGTCATACTCCTTGTAACCATTAATTGTCAAGTTTACCACGGACAGGAAAGTATAGGTATCCACCTTCTGCTCGTCGCAAACTTCACGCACAGTCTTGTCGCCAAAGCCCAGGTTGATGCCAAAGCTACCGAGGCTCTGCAAGATGTTGTAATTGTCTCTAATGATGCTGATCATCTTGTCGTCAGCTTCATACATCTTCTGATTTTTCATCTTCTTTTATCCTTAAATGAAAATATCCTTGTATCAAGAACATTCATAATGTTTCTATTTCGGCTGCAAATATACAAAAAAGATTTGAAACTCGCAATACCTAGAAATGGGGATGCCGTAGTTTACCGATTTTTAGGTATTGCAAGATATTTTAAAACTCCGTACCTTTGCACCCGAAATCAAGAAAGAGCGCGGTGATGATTGCCACTCCCGAGCGGCAGAGCTGCGTAATTCCTTATCATGCCTCATGGCTTTAAGGAGATACTAGGCCTCTAAAGTGTCGAGACCGCAAGCAGACATCCGCGCTCTTTTCTTTATTATACTAAGGATAATACGATAACAATAATTTCAAAATATTAAAGATGAACAGTTTAAGAATTGGATTGATGTCCGCTGCCCTCGTTGCCGGCTTGGCAACAGCGAGTGCACAAACAGTGGCTGCTGACAGCGTGATGCAGCACGTGAATGGCAAGCGCCTCAGCGTGGGTGGTTATGGAGAGGTTGCTATGAGCCGCAACTTCTATAGCGACGCTGGCAAACGCTACTCTAACGCCACCGCTTATAAAAACGCACCCGACCACGGACGCTTCGACATTCCTCATGCAGTAATCTACTTGGGTTACGACTTCGGAAAGGGATGGACCATGGGTACTGAGATTGAGTTTGAACACGGAGGTACAGGACAGTCTATCGAATACGAGGCAGAGGAAGCCATCGAGTATGAGCAGGAGGTAGAGAAAGGTGGCGAGGTGGAACTGGAACAGTTCTGGATTCAGAAATCATTCGGTCGATGGGCTAACATCAAGGCTGGACACATCGTCGTACCTGTAGGTTTGACCAATGCCTATCACGAGCCATTGAATTTCTTTACTGTTTATCGTCCGGAAGGAGAAAACACCATTCTGCCCTGCACCTGGCACCAGACCGGTATCAGTTTCTGGGGAAAGAGCGGTAAGTTCCGCTACGAGGCACAGTTCCTGGCTGGCTTGAACGCCTACCGTTTCAGTCGCAGCAACTGGATTCAGGGCGGTGCCAAGAGTCCATACGAGTTTGAGGTAGCCAACAAATATGCTGTGGCTGCCCGTGTAGATAACTACAGTATTCCAGGTCTGCGCATCGGACTGAGCGGCTACTACGGCAAGGCGATGGGCAACACCACCCCACAGGATACCCAGCACAAGAACATCAAGGGAAACGTATATGTAGGTGCCTTCGACTTCACCTACAACAAGTACAACTGGAAGATTAGAGGCAACGTGGATTATGGCTATGTAAGCGATGCTACAGCCATTACCAGCATTGTATATCCTGGAACGGCAAACGTCAAGCCTAATGAATCAGGCAGCGGCAAATACTTCGGCAGCCATGCCATCGCTACCATGGTGGAAGCAGGCTATGACGTCTTCTCTCAGATTTCCAAGTTGCGTGAAGACAACCAGAAGCTGTATGTATTCGGTCATTTCGAGTATTACGATTCATCGGTACACAACACCACCGCCAAGTGGACCAACCGCAAGATTGTGGCAGCAGGTATCAACTACTTCCCTCTCCCACAAGTCTGTGTAAAAGCTGAATACAACCAGCGCATCTTCCACTCTAAGTACAACAATGAGCCAGCCGTGAACATCGGCATCGCTTATCAGGGCTTCTTCCTCTAATCCAGGAGAAAAGAGCCGTTTCATAGAATAATAATTATCATATTCAATCATAAAAAACAAAGAAACATGAAAAAAGTTTTCCAGAAGGCATTTTTGTTCGTAGCAACAATGACTTTATCTTTGGGTTTCGCTTCTTGTAGCGATGATGATGACCCAGTAACAGAGGGTAACGTAGTTCCAGCAACAGAATTGTCTGCAGTAGCTAACACTTATGTTAACGACATTATCAATCCTACCTACAAGGATTTGAGAGACAATGCCAAGGTTTTGAAGGATGCATGCGACAAGGCTTACGCCAACGCCAAGGCTGGCAACTTGAGCGATGCAGATATCACTGCTGCCTGCGAGGCTTTCAAGAACGCTCGTCGTGAATGGGAGCGCAGTGAGGCATTCCTCTATGGTGCAGCAGCCAACAACGAGATTGACCCACATATCGACTCATGGCCACTCGACCACGACCAGATGGTAGAAGCACTCAACAAGCAGAGCATCATCTCCGGCATCAAGGGTGAAAACCCAGCCCAGTTTATCTATACAGAACACAAGCACTTCGACTCAGTAATCGGTTTTCACGGATTGGAGTTCGTACTCTTCCGCAATGGTGCTGAACGTACTGCAGCCATGCTGAATGCCAACGAGACAGAAGCAGGCATGACATCTGTGAAGGGTATCGATGAGTTGGCATTTGCTGCCGCTGTAGCTGGCGACATCTACAACATGACTTCACTCCTCCAGTATGGTTGGAATGGTGATGCTACCCTCGGTTCTTGGTTGAACAGTAATTGCAAGTGGGTTGTTGATGGTCTTGCAGGTCTGAAGGAGAGTGCTGGTGCCCTTTCTTCTGCAGGTATCGGTTACGGTCAGTTCTTCCTCAATGCCACAGGCGAAAAGGCTTGGTTCCCTACATGGCAGGAGACCTTGGAGAATGTATTCGTAGGCGGTTGCTCAAGCATCTGCCAGGAGGTTTACACCCAGAAGCTCGGTCAGGCTTATCGTGTGGCTACCGGCAATGGTGGTACAACAGAGGATGGCGAAACTGAGTCTCGCGACTACATCGAGTCACCATACAGCAAGCGTTCATTCATCGACTATCAGGACAACATCTACTCTATCAAGAACTCTCTCTATGGTACACGTGATGTAACTGCTACAACTCCGGTTGCTAATTCATTGATGACTATCATGAAGAAGTATAACTACAGTGGCTACAGCGCATTGAACACAGCTCTCGATGAGGCTATCGCTGCATTGGAGTCTGCCAAGAAGAGCGGTATCGCCTTCGTTGATAATCCTGCACATGCTCAAGTAAAGACTTGCATCGACAAGATCAACACTTTGGATGATGAATTGAATAAAGCTGGTTCATGGTTCCGTGCATTGAAGGTTTCCAAGTAATTTATCCATTACAGCAGAAACAACAGAAATAAAGAATAAAGGATTACGTAGCTTTGCTTTCTTCAACAGAAGCGAAGCTACGTCATTTGGGTTAAATATAATATATCACAAAGAAAATACATTATGAATAAGAATTTTAAGAATTACGCCTACATGTCGTTCGCCCTGGCTTTGGCTACGACAATGGCTAGCTGTTCTGACGATGACAACAAAGTTGAAATTCAGGAAACAGATGCCGCATACGTAGGTAAGGAAGTGGGTAACTTTACTGCAGATGAGTGGTATCCAGGTGGTAAACTGGGTACAACAGAGAACACAGGTTCCAGCAGCTACTCAGACCAGACACCTGCTGTAGATAACGACCCAGAACTCTTCAAGCAGTTCTTTATTGGCGAGCAGATGTTCGAGCGCCAGTATTCATGGAATACAGGTGCATTCAAGGGCTTAGGTCCTGCTTCAGTCCGCTCATCTTGCTTTGATTGCCATCCAGAGTATGGTCATGGCAAGCGCAAGGCACAGTATGAAACCCGCTATGGTAATGGTAACGGCTATCTGCTCGTAGTATATCATCCTGTAGATAGTGCCAACAGCAATGATGGTGGCTATGTAGCTGAGGTTACAGGTATGACTCAGACACAAGCACAGTCTCCATTCTTGCCACCTATCGATGAGAGCCAAATCAATATGAGTTGGGAGCACGTCAACAAGATGGAAACAGAAGAGATACCTTCCATGCAGTTCCCTGATGGCGAAAAGTTTGATTTGATTTATCCTGAGATTTCTATCCCTAAGAGTGCCTTCAACACCAGTCCTACTCCATACGAAACCGGCAATGGTGCAGTAGCTGTAAGATTGGAATCTACCATCGGTATTGGTGGTACAGGACTGGTAGATGCCATTCCTAACGAAGCTATCAAGGCACAGTACGCATCAGAGGCATCTTACTTCAAGAAAGCTGGACTTGACGTAAAAGAATACATCAATCCATCATTTTGGGATGCCGACAAGAATGACTTTACCGCCGGAGCATACTATACAACATTTGGTAGAGATAGCAAATACGCTACTGGAGGCGTGCATGCAGATGGCAGCACATTCGATCCAAACACCTCAGAATTGAACAAAAAGATTGTCAAGCGCTTCACTTATGCCTTGACCCGTGGTAGTTTACAGGATGGTCCTGGTGCTAACGCTATCTGGAACATCACCAATGTTACCCGTCAGGATCGTCCTTGCCTCTATACCACGGCCCCTTGGGCAAAGGCAATGTCAGAGAATAAGGATGTGATTGCAGCCATCAAGAAGGACCCTACCTCTCCTTATTATGCAGATGGTACTGACGAGGGAATCAAGGAAGCAGTAGCAAACCTGTTGAATCCAAAAACCAACCAGTTTGACAACCAATGGCACAACTTCAAGCCTGAGCAGAGCATGGACGATTTCTATGCCTTCATGGTATGGCATCGTGGACTTGCAGTACCTCGTGCCCGCAACTTGAATGATCCACAGGTACAGCAGGGTAAAAAACTCTTCATGGAATGGGGCTGCGCCAACTGTCACAAGCCATCATGGAAGACCGGTGACGATAACTACGTAACATCCAAGTACATCGCCGACAAGAAGTTGCCTCGTTATCAGAACCAGACCATCTATCCATATTCAGATTTCGTTCTGCACAAGCTCTATATGATGAACGACATCCACGGATCATGGTGTCGCACCACTCCACTTTGGGGTCGTGGCTTGAGCTACGTGAATACAGGTGCTGAAGATCGCCTGCACGACTGCCGTGCCCGTAACGAGGTAGAGGCAATCATGTGGCACTGCTACAGCAAGAAGAGTCATGCCTATAGTTCAGCCATGAAATTCTACAAAGCATCAAAGAGCGATCGTGATGCAGTGGTTAAGTTCCTGCGTTCTATCTAATCATAAGATATTACAAGAAGAAACAAAAATAAGAAAAGCTGCCAGGCTATCAAAAGCATTTGGCAGCTTTTTTTATCAGAACCTCTAAATATACGTATAAAATCTTGCTTGTCTCCGAATAATATCGTAATTTTGCAGCGGAAATTCTATCAAGGTTCCAACTAAGTATGGTTAAAAAGATTATATTCATTCTTTACATTCTTGTGCTCGTATGCATGGCTGCCGCCACCATCGTGGAAAAAAGCCAGGGCACGGATTATGCCCATGCCCACTACTATGGGGCATGGTGGTTCATTCTAATCTGGGCAGTACTCGCTGCCCTAGGTGCGTTCTATATCATCAAAAGAAAAGTGAAGTGCGCTTCTTCGCTGGCACTCCATCTCTCCTTCATCATCATCCTCTTGGGTGCCCTACTCACGCATGTATCAGCAAAAAGAGGCATGATTCATCTGCGCATCGGTCAGCCTACAGATACTTATATGGCTCAGGATGAGGAGCAGGGCATAAAGGAAGAGAAACTCCCTTTCTCGCTCTGCCTGCAGAAGTTTGAAGCGAAGATGCACGATGGAACCAACGCCGTGGCTGACTATTCTTCAAAATTCACCGTAATAGACGGAGATGATAAGAGCGAAGGCGAAGTTTCGATGAACAACATCTATTCCCACCGGTCTTACCGTCTTTATCAGTCATCTTACGATGAAGACGGCAAGGGAAGCGTGCTCGCTATCAATGCCGATCCATACGGCATACCAGTCACCTATACTGGCTATGCACTGCTCTTCATCTCCCTCGTATGGATGCTCTTCGACCCTAAGGGCGGTTATCGCAAACTACTGAAGAGTCCTTTGCTCAAGAAGGGAGTCTTGATGACAGCACTCATCCTCAGCATGGGCAATATACAGACCCTGCATGCAGAATCTGCAACAGGCAATCTCCAAAATGCTGTATTGCCAAAGGAAACTGCAGAGAAGTTTGGCGAGCTTCATATTCTCTACAACGACCGCATCTGTCCGGTACAGACCTTTGCCCTCGATTTCTGCAAGAAGATATATGGAGCCAGGAGCTATCAGGGATTGACTGCAGAACAGGTACTCTCTGGTTGGGTATTCTATGGAAATACTTGGGCAAACGAGCCTTTCATCAAAATCAAGAGCGGAGAAATGAAAACGGCGATGAATCTGCCTGACTATGCTTCGCTCAATACTTTCTTCAATCGCGAAATGGGTGGCTATACCATCGGACAGTATGTTCAGGAATACTACAATGGGCAGCAGGACAAGTTCCATCAGCAAGCCGCCGATATCGATGGCAAGATACAGATCATCATGGAATTGCGTGAAGGTGTTTCATTGAAGGTTCTTCCTTACACCTTCACCAAGAACGTGAAAGCTACCAAGGATCATCCTTTCATCAAGGCGGGTACCACCACCTGGTTTTCACCGGTGGATAAGTTGCCGCAGGCCGTGGAGCAGCAGCATGCACTCTATATCAAGAACGTATTCTCCCTGCTGAATGGCGATGTAAAGGCAGGAAATATCAGCCGTGTAAATGAGTTCTTCGTCAAGATGAAGAAATATCAGGAGGTAAGTAGTGGTAACTCGCTGCCAACAAATACCCAGTATAAGGCAGAACGCATCAATAATGCCTTTCCTTTTGCAACCATTCTCTTCATGGCAAACCTCACACTGGGCTTCATTGCCCTCTTCTACACCATCTATCGCATGACGAAGAAGAGAGAAATCAAGGCATTGAACATCGCTTTGCCTATCTTGCTTGGCGTATCCTTCCTTGCCTTAACCTTCGGATTGGCATTGAGATGGATTATCAGCGGCAACATACCTATGTCTAACGGATATGAAAGTATGTTGACTGTAGCCTGGTTCGTGATGCTTATCAGTATTCTGATGCAGTTGCGCATCCGCATCGTCATGGTATTCGGCTTTCTGATTTCAGGATTCTTCCTTCTGGTAAGCCATATCAACCAGATGGATCCTGCTATCGGACAGATGATGCCGGTATTGAACAGTCCGTTACTCAGCATCCATGTCAGCATCATCATGATGAGCTATGCACTGCTATCCTTGACTTTAATCTGTGGCATCATGGGTATCTGCCTTCGCTCTCATGGCGAAGAGCTACAGGCACTGAGCCGCATCTTCCTATACCCAGCCCTCACCACGATGGGATTCGGCATCTTCATCGGAGCCATCTGGGCTAACGTGAGCTGGGGTAATTACTGGAGTTGGGATAGCAAGGAGACGTGGGCGCTCATCACCTTTATGATTTATGCAGTAGTAGTGCATACGCAGAGCCTACCGGTTTTCCGCAAGCCGCTGGTGTATCACATCTACATCACCCTAGCCTTCATGAGTATCGCCATGACCTACTTCGGTGTGAACTATTTCCTCACGGGCATGCACTCGTATGCATAGATAGAATCTATGATATAATAGCCAACATCTTTCGTTTATCTATCATAAAAGCCGTATCTTTGCAGCAAATTTCAAATAAACAAGATTAAAATGGAAACAAGAAAAGAAATTGCAGCAGAAAAGAAGCGTTGTGGATCTCATAACTGTACCCAGGCAGTGGTTTGTACCTATTATGATTATACAGGTATCGACGAAGATACCCTCAAGAATGTGGGCAATGCCTTTGCAGCGGGAATGGGAAATATGGAAGGAACCTGCGGTGCCCTCGTAGGAGCAGGTGTGGTATTGGGTCTTGCCACCAAGGATAAGGCAAAGTCTATCAAGACGATGCGACAGATTATGACCCAATTCCAGCAGCGCAACGGAGCTACCCAGTGCAGGCTTCTCAAGGGCGTAGGTACGGGAAAGGTCCTCAGAGAATGCCCGCTCTGCGTAGCCGATGCGGCAGAATTCCTGGAAGAGCAGTTGGATAAACTAACCAATCAGTAGAAAACGATGGCAAAATACAAGGCTCAAAGCGAGCACGACCGCTGCGTGGCATGTGGTGTTTGCGTAAAGGTGTGTCCCAAGGATGCCATCAGCATCTACCGGGGATGTTATGCAGTAGTGAATGAGGATCTGTGCATAGGTTGCGGTATCTGTGAAAGGAATTGTCCGGCAGGAGTCATGCACAAGGTATTGAGATAACAGATAAAAAGCATTTTTATGGCAAGACAAAAAAGCAAGAAGTGGAGTGATTATCTGTGGCTGGTATCCGCCACCTATTTCACCCTGGGATTCTTCAACATCGTGTTTGCGTGGCTGGGAGTCATCTGTTTTATGATTCCGCTGTTTATGGCAGTTTACGGAGGCGGCAAGGGATATTGCAACAACTATTGTGGACGAGGTCAGCTTTTCCTGCTGATAGGAAATACCCTGGGATGGTCGCGCAGGAAGGTAGCGCCAAGATGGTTATCATCCAAATGGTTCCGTCATGGATTCCTGCTGTTCTTCATGTTCTTCTTCATCCAGATGATCATCCTCACAGTGATGGTGGCAAAGGGAGCAGAGAATCTCCATCAGACCATTCATCTGTTCTGGACCTTTGATGTTCCCTGGCACTGGGCATATCCTGTAGAGATAGAACCCTGGAAGGCTCAGTTTGCCTTCGGTCTCTATGGCATCATGCTCACTTCCCTGATAGTGGGTGTGCTTCTCACCATCTTCTACCGTCCGAGAACCTGGTGTGTTTTCTGTCCGATGGGCAACATGACTCAACTCATCTGCAAGCTCAAGGCAAGATAAGCCCTGTACTTGGCTGATATAAATAGAATAACGATATGAATGTACAGCAACTGAAATATATTGTGGCACTCAACCGCTTTCGCAATTTTGCGAGAGCGGCAGAGGCTTGCCAGGTTTCGCAGCCCACGCTCAGTGCTATGCTTGTGAAACTGGAGGAAGAACTGGATACCCGTATCTTCGAACGAAGCAATAAGTCTGTATCTCCCACTGCATCAGGCAAGAAGATTATCCGTCAGGCAGAAACGGCATTGCAGGAGATAGAACGCATCTCGGAAATCGTGATGGAAGATAAGGGAGAGATAGGCGGAAAGCTATCGCTCGCCGTGGGACCAACCATTGCCCCCTACATTCTGCCCAAGTTCATCAGACTCTATCGGGAAAACTATCCATCGGTGGATCTCAACATCCAGGAACTGAAGGCTGATTTCATGCTCGATTCCCTGCTTCGTGGTGAGACGGATGCCGGCATAGCTATCTCCGACAATATCCGTGAAGGCATTCTGGAGATACCGCTCTACACGGAGAAGTTCTATGTATATCTTGCCGAGAGCTGCTGGCGCAAGCTTCCTGTTTTCAAGCCTGAGAATCTGGAGTATGAGAACATGTGGATTATGAAGGAGGCACAGTGTCTGCGCAACAGTGCCTTTTCGTTCTGCAAGGAGCGCAGCAAGGGTCATCATATCTATGAGGCAGGCAGCATCGAGACCCTGATAAGGATTGTGGATGAGAATGGTGGCTTCACCATCATTCCAGAGATGCACCTCCCCTTCCTGAGTGAGGAGCAGAAGAGGAATGTAAGAAAGATAGAAGGAGATTATCTGTCGCAGCGGCGCATATCGCTCTATATCAGGGAGGATTACATCCGTGAGCGGATGCTGAACACCCTAGTCGATACCCTCAAGATATTCATTCCGGAGGAGATGATGGGAGAAGGCATCAGGAAATACTGCATCAGGCTGTAACCTTAAAATGAATAGACTCCATCTATCGCCACATAGACTGAATGATTTGGTGGAATGCCGGATTCTTCTTATCTTTGCACCGATAAAAACAAGTAATAACTTTTAAATATCAATAATGATGGAAAAATTCAATGAAATGATTAACGGCGAACAGCTGACATTGGTAGATTTCTTCGCTACCTGGTGCGGAACTTGCAAGATGATGCACCCTATCCTGGAACAGCTGAAGGAGAAGATGGGCGATGACATCAGAATCTTGAAAGTAGATGTAGACAAGAACGAGGCACTGTCCATGCAGTACCGCATTCAGTCGGTCCCTACCCTCATGCTCTTCAAAAAGGGAGAAATGCTCTGGCGACAGAGCGGAGCCATGAGCCTGAATGATTTGATGAAGAAGATTTCGCAGCAGCAATAATAGCCCTGCTGAAAACGAAATCCGTTCCCCCACACTCTTTTTATGTTTTTTTAATATCCTACGGTCACAATTGTTACCGTAGGATTATTTTTAAAGCCGTAATTTTGCAGCCGGAAACCAGGAATGGCAGATTGCCGCCTGGAAGAAAACATTAAAATAACTCTTTAATTTATAGCAATATGGCAGAAAACAAGATGTTCTGTTTCCAGTGTCAGGAAACAGCTAAGGGTACAGGCTGTACCATCAAGGGTGTTTGCGGTAAGGAGGCTACAACTTCCAAGTGGCAGGATCTGCTGCTCAGCGTGGTTCGTGGCATAGGAACCATACAGCATAGCATAGGCAAAGAGCCGGCACCAGAGGTAACCCATTTCCTTACGGATGCACTCTTCACCACCATCACCAACGCCAATTTCAACGACCAGGATATCCTGCAAAAGGTAGATAAGGGCATCGTACTGAAGAAACAGCTGCTGCAAAAGGCAGCAAGCATGAATATCCACCTCCCTGCCTATCAGGAGGTAACCTGGGGTGGCGAGAAGACAGACTATGAGGCTGAGGGTGCCCGTGAATCCGTGCTCCGCCACGAGAATCCAGATATCCGCTCGCTCAAGGAACTCACCATGCTCGGCCTGAAGGGTATGGCGGCATACTACGAGCACGCAGCCCATCTGGGAGAAGAGAACAGCGAGATCATCAGTTTCATGTGCCGTGCTCTCGCCACCATCAGCAACCCTGATGCTGATATGAACACGCTGCTGGGCGTGGTGCTCGAAACTGGAAAGTACGGCGTGGATGTGATGGCACTCCTCGACAAGGCCAACACCCAGGCATACGGTAATCCGGAACTCACCCGGGTGAACATCGGCACAGGCAGCAATCCGGGCATCCTCATCTCAGGCCACGACCTGAAGGATATCGAAGATCTCCTCATCCAGACCGAAGGTACGGGCATCGATGTCTATACCCATGGCGAGATGCTTCCTGCACACTACTATCCGCAGCTCAAGAAGTACAAGCATCTGGTGGGCAACTACGGCAATGCGTGGTGGAAACAGAAAGAGGAATTCGAGAGCTTCAACGGTCCTGTTGTCTTCACCACCAACTGCATCGTTCCGCCATCGCCATCGGCAGGCTACAGGAACCGTGTCTTCACCACCAACTCTACTGGTTTCCCTGGCTGGAAGCATATCCAGGCGGGCGCCGACGGCCACAAGGACTTCTCCGAGGTGATTGCACTTGCCAAGACCTGCCAGCCACCTAAGGAGATAGAGACAGGCGAGATCATCGGCGGTTTTGCGCATGCTCAGGTCTTTGCCCTGGCAGACAAGATAGTAGAGGCAGTGAAGAGCGGAGCCATCCGCAAGTTTGTGGTGATGAGTGGCTGCGATGGCAGAATGAAGAGCCGCAACTACTACGAGGAGTTTGCCAAGGCGCTGCCTCAGGATGTAGTAATCCTCACCAGCGGCTGTGCCAAGTTCAAATACAACAAGCTCAATCTGGGCGACATCAACGGCATTCCTCGTGTGCTGGATGCCGGTCAGTGCAACGACTCCTATTCCTGGGCGGTTGTGGCATTGAAGCTGAAGGAGATCTTTGGAGCCAGCGACATCAATGAACTTCCTATCTTCTTCAATATTGCCTGGTACGAGCAGAAGGCTGTCATCGTACTTCTTGCCCTGCTGCATCTGGGCGTAAAGAACATCCATCTGGGTCCTACGCTCCCAGCCTTCTGTTCACCAGCCGTACTGAAGGTACTGGTAGAGACCTTTGGCATAGCCGGAAACGGAACGGTAGAAGAGGATATCAAAAAATATATAGGATAAAAGGATTTTAATAATTTTATATGACAACAGGATATGAGAGCATCAAAATATCAATTCGAGGAGTGGCCAACCGATCTGCTGATCGATTATGCCCTCAAGGTTCATCACCGTGGAATCCGTGAGAAGGGTCCGGAAATCCTCAGTCTCATCCACTCGATGATGGGTGAGAATCAGTTAATGGAAGAAATAGAGAGTCTCTTCAGCGAGTGCATGCTTGATCTGGAGAACCATCTGCAGAAGGAAGAGCAGGTTCTCTTTCCGTTCACCTATCAACTGATGGAATCGCAGCTTACGGGTCAGCCTGCAGTGCCGATGCATTGCGGCTCCGTAGCCATGCCTATTCACGTGATGATACTGGAACATGATAATGAGACCAAGCGCCAGCAGCACCTCAGAAAGCTCACCAACAACTACACCCCGGCAGCTGATGCCTGCGGAGATTATAAGTTGCTGCTGAGTCTGCTGAAGAATTTCGCAGAAGATCTGAACGAGCATGTCTATATAGAGAATGAGATCATCTTCCCTCGCAGTCAGCTGCTGGAACAGCAGCTACTGAGTTAAGGGAGAATCAGTAAAACTCGGGTAAAAAATTAAAAGACAGTAATTAATTAAATGTAATAAACAGGAAAGTTTTTGGAAAGACTGTAGCATCTGGACTTGTTTTTGGGCCGAGTGGCGCAGTCATGACCATAGCCAAGTTAGACAACGTCCATGCCGAACATACAACAACAAAGGGAGATTTCCTGGCGAAATCTCCCTTTGTCTATTGCAAAAAGCAGCTATAATTTCTTGATTTCATCTAATGACAACTGGGTTGCTGCTGCCACTTGCTCGGCAGACAAGCCCATTGCAAGAAGGCGATGGGCTGTGGCCTTCTTCTCATCTTTGGCTCCCTCGGCACGGCCCTCTTCTCGTCCTTCTTCTCGTCCTTCTTCTCGTCCTTCAGCTCGTCCTTCTTCTCGTCCTTCAGCTCGTCCTTCAGCACGACCTTCTTCTCGACCATCGGCAAGACCTTTCTGCCAGCCATCATCATAACCCGTCTTGATAACGCTGCGCTGATAGCGCAGATTCTCCATGTGACGGACATAATCATTCTTTTCCGCTACGGTCAACTTATCTATGTCCAGACATTTGCGGGCATCAGCCAAACCTGGAGCCTGGGCTGCCTCGCTGATTTCGCCAGTCTTCAGAAACTCGATCCATTCATCCAGATTGTTCACCGCCAGCTTATCAAAGTTGTTCACGCAGAGCAGATAATACTCCGGGAATATATCTCCGGCTTCGCGATTAGTCTTGCGGCCCTGAGGGATTTCATCACCGAAGAAGAGTTCACTCTGTCGGTTGGAGAGCTTCAGGATATCATCCGGCTGATGGAGTCCCTGGAACATCGTCTTGCCATGATATACATAATCCTTAGCCTGCCCCAATGTGAAATACACGATATTGATGGAATATACCTTGCGCACCTTGTCGTAATCATCGCCCAAACTGATATTGTCTGTGATCACCTTGGAAACTCCATAGAGCATACGGTGGAAATAGGTATGTTCACGGGTATTCTGTATCTCAAAGATGATGAATTCTCCCTTCTCATTTTCTGCCAGGATATCCACTCTGTTGAATTTATCATTCTCGGTCTGCTGATTGCTCTCACTATCCAGGAATCGGTTAATCTTGAATTTCTCGTTCAGCAGCGAACACATAAAGCCTTCCAGCACAGCATAGTTTGCCTTGTTGCGAAGCAGGCGTTTCATCGCCCAGTCAAATCTGATATAATTTGCCATATTCTTCCTCCATTTATTAATTTTCAGCTGCAAAGTTACGACTTTATTTTAAGACACCAAAGTTTTTTCGTATTTTTCTTGCTTATTACTAGAACTTTAGCAAGTAAGATTCTGCTCTTATAGGGCGTGCGGAGATTCTGCCTTTAAGATTCAAAAAGGAGCAAACAATAAATCGGGAGAAAATGCGTTATTGAATATAAAACTTAAATGTATGAAAGAATCAATATTCGTTACCTTGCAGAAATGTACGGTATTTGAGGGATTTACTCCTGAGGAAATCAGAGAGGCGCTATCGATGGTAAGCTACCGGATGGTGGAGCTTGCTGCCAGGGAAACCTATGTGCTGGCAGGAATGCCCTGCAGATATGCCGACATCATTGTCGAGGGGGAGATGATAGCCCGCATGTCGGGATTGTCGGGCAAGCAGGCCCAAATAGAGCGGCTGGGAGAATCGATGCTGATAGCCCCTGCCTATATCTTCGCACATAATAACGAGATGCCCGTAAGCGTGGAGACAAGCAAGAAGACTACCCTCCTGCGCATGAGGCCTTCGGAACTGAAACTGCTGATAGATACCAACGAGCGCATACGCTGGAACTTCATCCAGCACCTGTCAAGGATAGATATCTTCCTTTCGCAGAAAATGCGCATGCTCTCCCTTTTCTCCGTCAAGGAGAAGGTGGCGCAATACCTCATCAAGATGGCTACCGAACAGCAGAGCAGAACCATCCGACTGGATGTCAGCCGCCAGGAAATGGCGGATATCTTCGGTATCCAGAAGTTCTCGCTCCTCCGCTGCCTGTCCAAATTCGAGGAGAAGGGCGCCATCAGGATTGATGGCAAGACCATCACCATACTCAACTCGGATGACATGAAATAAGAAGCAAGAATGAGAGGAAAGGAGAGAGAAAGAACCGATGAAGACGAAGTTCTCCACCTGCGCCTCCAGAGCCCATCTTCAGCACCACATCCGCTGCATCGGTTGTTTTCCAAGAATCATTCCTGACTACCCCAGGAACAAATACAATAGGCTTCAATGGCAAATGAAGCCTATTTCATTGTCCAACGAAAGTACTTTCATGTGCTCATGAAAGTACTTTCGTTTTTTATTGCTTTTTCTACTATATTTTATTCCATAAAGACAGAGCGCCAAAGACTGTAGCGCGCTTCAGGATTCAATTGCTCCAAATGCTGGAAGACGGCTTGCATATCCGCACGGCGGGTAGTCTCTTCGTAAGGACACAACGCCTTCTGCTTAGTGAAATGCAACTCTTCTGCCACCTGACGGATATCCGCCTCATGCACCAGACAAAGGGGACGGATGATGGTGAGCGGATAATGTTTTAAAGGAAGACTGGGCTGCATGGTGGAATGAGACCCCTCGAAGGTGATATTCATCAGCAGGGTAACGAGGATATCATCCATGTGATGACCCAGAGCTATCTTGTTAAACCCTTGGCTCACCGCAAACTCGAAGAGCGTCTTGCGGCGGTTCCAGGCACAGAGGAAACAACGGGTCTTGCGGGGGTCGGTGGATTCATCGAAGGAACTATGCAGGATATGGAGCCTGATGCCATTCTCTGCACAGAATGCCTGGAGATAAGAACGGTCGGTTTCGTAAGGAATGTTATCCATGATGATATGAGCCGCCTCTACCTCGATATGAGGTTTGTAGATACGGGCACGCTGAGCCAGCAACCGGACCAGCTCTAAGGAATCCTTGCCGCCACTCAAGGCGATGAGAATGCGGTCACCATCTTCTAAAAGATGGTAATCTACACATCCCTTGTTGAATCGCTTTATTATTTTCTGTTCTGCCTTCATCGCATGATTATATTATATTATATCACTACATCATTATATAAGAAGCCGCATATATGCGGCAAATATGACATAAAAAAGCCGCTGTTCCCAAGAGAGCAGCGACTTTATTACTAACATTTCTCAACCACTAAAGAAGAGAAACGACAATTTAAACTTCGAATATGAAAGATTTGAGCGAATTAAATCGCTTTCATTTTCTATTTAGCGTATGCTATTACTTAATGCCATTACTTAGCGTATGCTACACTGCGGGTTTCACGAATGACGGTAATCTTAACCTGACCAGGATAAGTCATCTCATTCTGAATCTTGGTAGCAATCTCGTCAGAGAGCTTGACGCTCTGCTCGTCAGTCATCTTGTCGGCACCCACGATAACGCGGAGCTCACGACCAGCCTGAATAGCATAAGTCTTGGTTACGCCAGGATAGCTCATGGCAATGGCCTCAAGATCGTTCAAACGCTTGATGTAAGCCTCAACAATCTCACGACGAGCACCAGGACGAGCACCAGAGATGGCATCACATACCTGAACGATAGGAGCCAACAGGGTGTTCATCTCCATCTCGTCGTGGTGAGCACCGATGGCATTGCAGATATCTGGCTTCTCCTTATATTTCTCGGCAATCTTGGCACCATACAATGCGTGTGGCAACTCGCTCTCCTCATCAGGCACCTTACCGATATCATGCAACAAACCGGCACGCTTTGCCTTCTTTGGGTTCAAGCCCAACTCAGATGCCATTACGGCACAGAGATTGGCGGTTTCACGGGCATGCTGCAACAGGTTCTGACCGTAAGAAGAACGGTACTTCATCTTACCGATGATGCGAACCAACTCTGGGTGCAAGCCATGAATACCGAGGTCGATGGCTGTACGCTTACCGGTCTCGATAATCTCGTTGTCCAACTGCTTCTTCACCTTGGCTACCACCTCCTCGATACGGGCTGGGTGGATACGGCCATCGGCTACCAACTGATGGAGAGCCAGGCGGCAAACCTCACGGCGCACAGGGTCGAAGGCTGAGATAACGATAGCCTCAGGCGTATCATCTACCACGATTTCTACACCTGTAGCAGCCTCCAAGGCACGGATATTACGGCCCTCACGACCGATGATGCGGCCCTTCACCTCATCATTATCGATATGGAAGACGCTGACAGAGTTCTCGATGGCAGTTTCAGTAGCCACACGCTGGATAGTCTGGATAACGATTTTCTTAGCCTGCTGGTTAGCATTCATCTTGGCATCATCCATAATCTCATTGATATAGCTTGCCGCATCGAGGCGGGCCTGATCCTTCAAGCTTTCCACGAGACGGTTCTTTGCTTCCTCAGCGCTCAAGCCAGAGAGTTCCTCCAGCTTAGCCTGCTCCTGCTTCTGCATTTTCTCCAACTCCTGCTGCTTCACAGCCATGAGTTTCTTCTCGTTATCCATGCGCTGCTGGTTCTGGTCCAATTCCATCTTGCGGCGGCCCAAATCCTCCTGACGCTGGTTCAGCGAGATTTCACGCTGCTTCAGTTTGTTCTCACTCTGCTGAATACGAGAGTTGCGCTGCTGCACCTCCTTCTCGAGTTCAGCTTTCTTATTGAGGAACTTCTCTTTAACTTCGAGAAGTTTTTTCTCTTTAACTACTTCTGCCTCTTTGTTGGCAGCCTCAATCATTTCATTATATTTTCCCTTAATGACATAACGGAAAATGAAATACCCCACAATGCCTCCCAGAACGAGAGCCACGAGGGCTGCTATTATTGTTACCATATATATATTATAATTATTAATATTCTTACTTTGCCAAAGTATCTTCTATCTCTGCAGTCAGTTTGTTCAGAATATCATTATATGGTTCGGTATCATTCTTATCCGATTCCTTTTCGTATCTCAGGGCCACATCGATGAGCGCCATATAGAGGATTTCCTTGTCGCTCTTGCGTCCCTTAAAGATTTTGGAATAGGAATTCACGATCTCGTCAATCAACTTAGCCGATTTACGATAATACTCTTCATCCTCTCTCGGTATTCTTACCGTGAGGTCAGTATCATATGCATGTAATCTGATTTGTAACTTATCTTCCTTCTGATCTGCCATTGTTCCGAATTTTATTACTGATCGCTCAGTAGCGTAATACACTTATTGACATCTCGAATCAGCTTGGCGATGCGTTTCTGGGTATTCTCCATGTCGGAGTCAGAAATCGTCATCATCTTCGCCATCTTCAGGCTGTCATAATCATGCTTTGCCTGAGTCAACTTATCCTCCAATTCCTTGATCTTGGCATCCCGCTCCTCCACCATGGCATAAAGCTCCTCGTTCTCACGCTTGACATCTTCAAACTTGAGAATCATCTGCCTTACCCTTGTGGCAAACGTATTGATTGTTTTCTCACTAGCACCCATGATATTTTCTTTTTGGCTACAAATTTAAGAGAATAATTTGAATAAAACAAATATTCTACGAGTTTTTTTATTTTTTGGGCTATTATTTATTACTTTCCCATCTTTTGCTTTGCCTTTTCCACATCTTCATCGGATGGACGTGGCTCTTTCTTGGCCAACATCATCACCTGGAATGCAAAGTCTGTTACCCACTGCTGGCTGAACTTCAGGTGGCTGTTGAGCTGACGGAGAGTCACCACGGTCTTCAGGGCACTGGCATCAGAGAAATCGTTCTTGTTGAAGATGTCATCCACGGTCTGTGCTGTCATCTTATACAGGGTGTTCTTCATGAAGCTAGGCAAACGGAGCTTGAACTTCATCAAGTTGCCGATGAGCATCATCAAGTCCTGGCTGAAGCTCTGGAACTGCTTCAGATAAACATTCACATCCTGCAGTTTCTGGCAGTTCTTGCGAATGCTGGAATCGATTTCCTTAAACCAGCTCTCGTCAGTGCCATAGATATCGCGCATCATCTTTCTGACGTGCGCCTTTTCGCCGATGCCAAGACGGTTGTTGACGGTTGGCACATGGAAACTGGTCTTGAAGACACGCAACTCTGGCAACATGGCCAGATTGGTGATACCTAATTGTGAAGCTAATGCAGCCTGGAAATATACACTCACCAGAGTCATATAGTCTTCCATGCCGCCCACTTTCTTATCGTCGTCTTTGCGACCGAATAGTTTTGCAAATAATCCCATTCTTTTTTCTTATTTATCTTTAAAGTTCTAAAATGTTCTGCAAAAATACAATAAAATCGCAAAATACGCAAATCAAAGGGATGTTTTTTTGCTCTAAGCCACATTTTTTCTACTCTTAGTGAAGTTTTTATCTTTTTCTTTTCCCACTTTCAATATTTTTTAGTAACTTTGCCCCGATTTTAAAATTAATAATTGGATTCCAAAACATAAACTTTTAAAAAGAACGAGAATGAATGATAAATTCGAAGGAAACAGCCTAGTGAGGAATTTGGTGATCGTAGCAGACTTCATCATCCTCAACTGTGTATTGGTAGGCTTATACTACTGCGACACACATTTTTTGCCGGAACATGTAGATAGAGCAACAAAAATCACGCTTTTTGTTGCCAATGCTTCATTGTTGTTGAGTGAATACTTTTACTCAACCATCATCCACATCCGAAAGATTGAATATACGCAAGTATTAAGACGAACATTCTACCTGGCTGCATTTACAACCATTGTCTTCTTCTTGTTTCTAGCATTACTGAATCTGAGTAAGAAAGCACCATTGAGCCATTACTTGATTTTTGGTGCTTCATTCTACCTTACACTGGTTTTGTCTCGTCTCTGCGAGCTTAGCATACTGAAGTACTACCGCTCTAAAGGATATAACAGCCGAACCGCCGTGTTCGTAGGAAACGACCCTGCCATCAAAGAGATGTATGCCCTGATGACAGAAGACCCTGCTGCCGGTTACCATGTGGCTGGTTATTATGCCGACAAGGATATAGAGAATGCGCCAGAAGGACTGGTAAGACGGGGTACCATGCAGGAACTCAACGACCTGATGACTTCTTCGCTCAATAACACCATCAACGGTTCGCCCTTTGATATCGAAGAGTTGTTCTGCTGTGTATCACACAAAGACTCGGAAGAAATCATCAAGATTATGCAGTTCTGCGACAAGAACGTGATTCACTTCTATTATCTGCCAAGACAATTCGGTGAATACAAGTTGCACCTCGACTCGCAGAAGTTCATGGGCAAGACGGTATATACCAACCGCCAGGAGCCTCTCACCCGTTTGACAAACAGAGCTATCAAACGCTCCTTCGATATTTTGGTAAGTGGTGTGGTATGCCTCTGCATGCTGCCATTCATCCCTATCATCGCTCTCTGCATCAAGCTTCAGAGTCCAGGACCTATCTTCTTCAAGCAGGCAAGAACAGGTCTCAATGGTAATACATTCTATTGCTTGAAGTTCCGCTCCATGCATGTGAACAAGGATGCAGACAAGGTGCAGGCTACCAAGAACGACCCACGTAAGTTTGCCTTCGGTAACTTTATGCGTAAGACCAATATTGATGAGTTCCCACAGTTCCTCAATGTACTGAAGGGTGATATGAGTCTGGTAGGTCCACGACCTCACATGCTCCACCATACCGAGGTTTACGGCTCGCTCATCGACAAGTACATGGTTCGCCATTTCTCTAAGCCAGGTATTACGGGCTGGGCACAGGTGACAGGTTACAGAGGCGAGACCAAGGAACTTTGGCAGATGGAAGAGCGTGTAAGAAGAGACATCTGGTATATCGAGAACTGGTCGTTCTGGCTTGACATCCGCATCATGCTGCTGACAGCCAAGAGCATCATCTTCCCAGACAAGAACGCTTTCTAAAGTGCAAGGCATAAAGATTCCCTATATATAATAAGGTATAGGGCTTCTTTATTCATCAAAATGAGAACAAAAAACATAAAAAGAATATATAAAAATAGAAAAGATATGAAAGGAATCGTTTTAGCAGGTGGTTCAGGTACAAGATTGTATCCTATTACCAAGGGTATCAGCAAGCAGCTGATTCCTATCTTCGACAAACCAATGATTTACTATCCAGTATCTGTATTGATGCTGGCAGGTATCAAGGACATTCTCATCATCTCTACTCCATTCGATTTGCCAGGCTTCAAGCGATTGCTAGGCGACGGAAGCGAGTTGGGTGTACACTTTGAGTATGCCGAGCAGCCTTCACCAGACGGATTGGCTCAGGCTTTCATCATCGGAGAAAAGTTTATCGGCGACGACAACGTGTGCCTGGTATTGGGAGACAACATCTTCTACGGCGCAGGCTTCACCGGATTGCTCCATGAGAGTGTAAAGGCTGCCGAACAGGGACAGGCGAGTGTATTCGGCTACTATGTAAACGATCCTGAGAGATATGGCGTAGCTGAATTCGACGAAGAGGGCAACTGCCTCAGCATCGAAGAGAAGCCAGCCCAGCCAAAGAGCAACTACGCTGTGGTAGGACTCTATTTCTATCCAAACAGCGTGGTAGAGGTAGCCAAGAACATCAAGCCTAGTCCACGTGGCGAGTTGGAAATCACCACTGTAAACCAACACTACCTGGCAGAGAAGACTCTGAAGGTAAGAACCCTGCAAAGAGGTTTTGCATGGCTTGATACGGGTACACATGACAGCCTGTCGGAAGCCAGTACCTTCATCGAAGTGATTGAAAAGAGACAGGGACTGAAGGTGGCATGTCTTGAGGAAATCGCCTACAAGCAGGGTTGGATCAGCAAGGAAGAACTTCTGAAGCTGGCTAAACCTATGTTGAAGAACGGATACGGACAGTATCTGAAGGATTTGGCTGAAGGCAAATAAATATTGAGTGAGAAAAGAAATAGATTAATAAAGCTCAACAAAATAATACAACAGCAAAATAATGGAAGAAAACAAAAACTTAGGAATGGATGGTATTCAGGAACAAGAGGAAAAGTCAGCTATTGACTTTCAGCTGATTTATTCCACAGTCATCCTTAACTGGAAATGGTTTGTTCTCTCTCTGATTGTATGTCTCGGATTAGGTTACATGTACTTGAAGTATAAGACTCCTTCTTTCCAGACTACTACGAAGGTACTCATCAAGGATGATGACCAGAACAAGAGCAGAGGAGGCATGAACAGCATGATTCAGAATGCTGCCAACTTGGGATTCATGACAAACTCTAATGGTATCGACAACGAGATCGAGATCATCGGAGCACACGACATGGCGTTGCAGGCTGTAACCGACATGAAGATTTATGTAAGCTACTATCACAAGGGCACATTCAGATCTTCATTGGTGTACAAGGAGCAGGAAATCAACGTTGACGTGGACCAGAAGAGTCTCAAGAAGTTGAATGCACCTATCACGCTCAACATTACAAGAAACGGCAACCAGTATCATGTAAAGGGTAAATACTTTGCGCCTATCGATGCCTTCTCTTTCGAGAAGGAACCAACAACCATCGAGAAGACATTGGCAAAGCTCCCTGCTACCATCAACACCCGCATCGGAAATATCTACTTCACTCCTAACAAGAGATACAAGATGGAGGATGGAGATGAACTGAAAGTGGTGATCAACTCGCCAGAACAGGTTGCCAACGCCTATACAGCCAATCTGACGGTTAGCCAGACTTCAAAGACAACAACTATCGCACAGTTGGTGTTGAACGATCAGGACCCTCAGCGTGGTCTTGACTATCTGCATACCCTCGTCAAGGTATATAACCGCCAGGCGAACTACGACAAGAACGAGATTGCTTATCGCACAGAGCAGTTTATCAACAGCCGTCTGGAGAAGATCAACGCAGAGTTGGGCAGCACAGAAGGCCAGTTGGAAAGCTACAAGAAGCGCAACAAGATGGTTGAGTTGAAGCTGAATGCTACAGCAGCCATTGCCAATGCAGATACTTATGCTCAGAAACTCCAGGAGGCTAATACCCAGGTGGAATTGCTCAAGGAACTTGGCAAGTATATGAACGAGCCAGGAAACAAATATCAGCCAATTCCATCTAACGTAGGTTTGACCGACGAGAGTTCTACAGCCCTCATCAACGAGTACAACAAAATTGCGTTGAACCGTAACCAGCTGTTGCACTCAGCCAGCGAGAACTCTCCTACTGTAACTCCATTGACAGCACAGTTGGACGACCTCGTTAATTCTATCAAGAGAGCCATGCGTCAGGCTAAGCTCGGAATGGAGATTCAGCGCAACAGCATCGCTGCACAGGCCGGTCAGTACAACAACCAGATTGGCAACTCTCCTGAGCAGGAGCGTGTATTGACACAGATTGGCCGTCAGCAGGAGGTGAAGTCTGGTCTTTACCTGATGCTTTTGGAGAAGCGTGAGGAAAACTCTATCTCTTTGGCTGCTACAGCCGACAAGGGTAAGATTATCGATGCTCCTTCGTTCGTGGGCAAGGTTAGTCCTAAGAGTTCTATCGTCATGCTCATCGCCTTCGTACTCGGTTTGGCTATTCCTGCCGGCATCCTCTTCCTCATCGAGTTCTTCAAGTACAAGATTGAGGGTCACGAAGACGTAGTCAAGCTCACTCCTATCCCTGTTATCGCAGATATCCCTATGGCTAGTGATGCTGCCAAGAAGGAAGGAAAGGCCGATATCGTGGTTCACCAGAACAAGAACAACCTGATGGAGGAAATCTTCCGTGGCTTGCGTACCAATTTGCAGTTTATGCTCAAGAAAGACGAGAGAGTCATCATGTTTACCTCTTCTACATCTGGTGAGGGTAAGACATTCGTGGCATCAAACGTTGCTATTTCTATCGCCTTGCTGGGCAAGAAGGTTGTCATGGTAGGTCTTGATATCCGTAAGCCTCGTCTGGCTGAGTTGTTCGGCATCAACAACCACCACATCGGTATCACCAACCTGATTATAAACGATCAGAACACTTGGGAGGATATCCAGAAGCAGACTATTTCATCTGGTGTCAACAACAACCTCGACCTCTTGATGGCTGGTCCTGTACCTCCAAACCCAGGTGAGTTGGTTACTCGAGCAAGTCTCGATGATATCATCAACCAGTTGAAGGAACATTACGATTACGTAATCCTCGATACAGCGCCTGTAGGATTGGTAAACGATAGTTTGCAGCTCGGTCGTTTGGCAGACCTCTGTGTATATGTTTGCCGTGCAGACTATACTCCGAAGGCAAGCTTTGGCATGATCAACGGTTTGAATGCCGAGAAGAAGTTGCCTAACATGTGTATCGTTCTCAACGCCATCGACCTCTCTCAGAAGAAGCACAGCTTCTACTACGGAGTGGGTAAATACGGCAAGTACGGTAAGTACGGCAACTATGGCTCATACGGAGGCTACGGCAAGTATGGAAAGTATGGAAAATACGGCAAGTACGGCACCTATGGTCAGTATGGAAGCTATGGTAACTACAGCAACAGCCACTACGGCATTGCAAACGACAATAGTATCAAGAAATAAAAGAAAAGAACCTTGGTTCTTTACAACAGAAGAAGAGTCTTTCTATTCATATAGGAAGACTCTTTTAGATTATACCAATAAGAAAAAAATATGGCAACAATAGCAGTAGATTTTGATGGTACCATCGTAACCCACGAGTATCCAAAGATTGGTACAGAGTTACCATTCGCCACAGAGACTTTAAAAATGCTGATTAGAGACCATCATAAGCTGATTCTCTGGAGTGTACGTGAAGGCAAACTCCTTGACGAGGCTGTGGAATGGTGCAGAGAGCGGGGCGTAGAGTTCTGGGCAGTAAACAAGGATTATCCAGAGGAAAGCCTGGAGAACAACAACCACTTCTCACGCAAGCTGAAAGCCGACTGGTTCATCGACGACCGTGGCATAGGCGGTTTACCTGATTGGGGTGAGATTTACCAAATCATCACCAACCACACCAGTTACCGTCAGATTCTGAAGCAGCAGATGGGCGAGGTACAGGAGGCCCCAAAGAAAAAACATTGGTGGAGCCGCGGATAAAAAGATATTTCAATAAAAAAGGTGTATTGCTCAATGGCAATACACCTTTTTTATTGTGTTTAATTTGAATATTCTAATCTGATTAGAAGAACAAGTAGCGGTTGTCCACTACATGAGCCTTCTGGTAAAGCTCGTTCATGAAGTTACCGGCATACTGCATAGCCTTCTGACGGCACTTCTGCTCGTAAGCCTTCTCATCGAACTTAACAGGACGATTGGTCTTGTTAGTAACCTGGAAGAGATAAACACCAGCGTTACCCTTTACTGCGTGAGCAGCGAAAGCACCCTTCTTGGTTGCAGAAACAGCACCAGAGAGAGCAGGCTCGCTAGCACCAGTAGCAGCAACGAAGGTAGGAGCAGCGAAAGTAATCTGATTAACAGAAGAAACCTTACCACCCTTAGCCTTAGCAGCAGCAATGCTCTTCACACCAGCCACCTTAGCCATGATCTGTTCAGCCTTCTTATCCTTGATAACCTCAGCCTTTACCATTTCCTTTACCTGAGAATCGCTCAAGTCGCGGAAACCGATGCGATGAATCTTATCCAATACAACTACCAACAGGTGGTTGTTGTCACCACACTCATACATTGGAGAAATCTCACCCTCCTTGGTATCGAAGATCCACTTCAAAGCATCACGGGTAGAATGGATGTTAGCAACATAGTGAGTAGCTGTAGTTACATCCTTCAACTCCTGTACACGATAACCATTCTTCTCGGCATTCTTCAAGAGGTCCTCAGCCTTAGGATTAGCACTTACGAAGCTAGAGAACTTGTTGTAAGCTGTGCGGTAGGTATCGTTAGAGAACTGAATCTCCTTCTTGATAACTGCAGCCACATACTTATCAACCATAGCCTTGCGGTCGCAAACCTGGAGGATGACATAACCCTGACCCAACTGAATCTGGTTCAATGCATTCACTGAAGCTGTGTTCAATGTGTTGATGAAGGTCTTGTTGTCCTTATCCAAGGTCTGAGCAGACTCATACTGCTTGGTTGTCATCCAAGCCTTCTCACCGGTCTGACCATACTTCTTGGCAATAGCCTCGAAGTCTGCACCAGCAGCGAGAGCACCATGGATAGAGTCTGCCTTAGTCTTAGCCTCAGCCTGTGAAGCGGCAGCCACCTGGATTACACGATACTGGATAGAGTCTGGCAACTGCTGCTTGCTGATGAGCTTCACGATGTTCAATGTATTATCAGCAGCATTCACCTTCACTGCAGAAGTAGCGCCTACAGCCAGAGAATCGATGTCGGCAGCGATGTCACGTGGGAAAGCATCCTTGCTAACTGGGATACCCAAGTAAGCAACAGAAGAAGCCGACTTGCGAACGAGCTCTGCAGGATCTGCAGCCGCAGCAAGCTGAGTCTTGTAACCGGCAAACTCCTTGTTGATGGCAGCACGGTCTGCCTGAGAAGCCTTCACCTCGACATCAACATACTTGATGTCGCGGCTCTCCACTGGCTGCTTGAAGCGAGCCTTGAGTTCCTCATACTTAGCCTTCAAATCACTCTCCTCAACCTTCACCTTGTCGTCCTGGATATCAGAGTAAGGGAAAGCAGCCAACTGAATCTGGCTCTCTTCGTTCTCCTCCTTGAATGCCATCTTAGCCTCTACTGGGTTTGAGAGGAAGCAGTGAGCCAAGAGAGACTGATACTTCTGGGCCAATGTCTGCTGGCGGAGTGTCTTCTCGATGAATGACCAATAGTTGAAAATCTTGGTGTACTGATCCAACAGCTGAGGATTAGCAGAAGGGTTAGCCTTTTGAGCATTATACTCAGCCAAGAACTTCTGCAATTCAGAAGAATCGAAGCGACCAGTCTGAGGATTTTTAAAAAGATTAATTTGCAGAAGCATTGGATTTGTGCCAGTTTTTAAAATATCCTTAAGCTCACCATCAGTAACAGTAAGCCCCAATTTACTAGCTTCCTCTGCAATAATCTGGTTCTGCACGTATGAATTCCATACCATGTCCTTTACCTGATTCATCTCTGCTTCATCGAGATTTTCTTTACTAAGTTGCATTTTTGCAACCTCTGTGTACTCATCAACGAGCTTCTGGAAATCCTGCACGCTGATTTTCTCGCCATATACCTCACCAATCTGCTGGCGCTCATTGTTCTTTGCAGAATCGCAAGAGCGGAAAGCTTCCTCGGCAATGAAGGCGAAAAGGCCGAAACTGATGATACAAACCAGTATCACGCCTCTTTTTCTAATTGTTCCTAATGCTGCCATTACGTTTTAATTATTATTATTATTTTATTTTTTCTATGTTTGTATATAACTACTTTTGCAGCGAGTAGCCAATTGTCTGCAAAAATACAAAAATTATACGAGAAAAGGGAATTTTTCGGTATCTTTTTTGGCTAAGAACCCAAAAAAGTCGAAAAATTCCCTTTCCTCACTCAACTATTTGATGATGTGGAGTTTCACAAGCTCTATCTTACGCGATGTTGACTTGATAATCTTGAACTCAAAGTTGTCAATTTTAATCACTTCATTCAGCTTTGGGAAACTCTGATATTCATGCAATATCAAACCGCCCAAAGTCATATACTCATCGCTTTCAGGAAGCTCCAAGCCGAACATATCGTTTATCTTGTCTATCTCTAATCGGGCCGACAAGAGATAATCGCCATCATCGGTCTTCTTGGCTACATACTTTGCAGAATCGTGTTCGTCCTCGATGTCACCAAAGATTTCCTCCACAATATCTTCGAGACTGACCAAGCCGCTGGTTCCGCCAAACTCATCCACCACAACACCCAGCGACTTCTTCTGCTGCAGGAAAGTCTGCATCAGTTTCTGAGCCTGCATGGTTTCCGGCACGAAAGGCATGGTTCGGATATGATCCTGCCATCTCTTCGGATTATGGAAAAGTTCAGAACTGTGGATGTATCCCACAATGTGGTCGATATCCTCTTCATAAACGATAATCTTGGAATTACCGCTCTCGATGAATTTCTGGCGCAGATCCTCCAATGACGTTTCCATCTCCACCGCCTGTATCTCGGTTCTAGGAACCATACAGTCGCGCACCTTGGTATCTGAGAAATCCAAGGCATTCTGGAAAATCTTCACCTCATCGTTAATCTCGTCATCATTGGTGGCATTATCAATGCTCGACTGTACCAGATAATCCAAATCCACCTTCGAAAATCCTTCATCGCCCTCTTCTGTCTCCATCTTCATACCCACCAGACGGAGCAGACACTTACTCAGGAAAGTACTGAACTTGCTGATAGGCCACAAGATGACGTAGCACAAATAGGCTATCGGACTGAAGATGGTCAACAGTCGGTTAGGGTTCGCCTTGAACAAAGTCTTAGGCAGAAACTCGCCGGTAAACAATACAACGAGCGTAGATAAAATGGTATCGGCAGTAACCCTACCCCCATCATCCAAACCCGCAAAAAGGGTATTATCAAACAAACGGGCAAACAGGATACCATATACAACAAGGGCGATATTATTACCCACCAGCATGGTACTCACGAATCCGTTCGGATGATCATAAAACTGCGACAAGAGTCGCTGGCAAAGTCCGTTCTTCTCCTTATCCATCTCCGCCAACATACGGTTAGAGGAAACGAAGGCTATCTCCATTCCGCTGAAGAAAGCAGAGAACACCATCGTGATGAGGATGCCGACAATCAGACTTATATCAACTTCTTCCATGATAATTAATCAATTAGAACTCAGAATATTATCTATAAACAAACAGACGACCACCCCTATCAGTGCATGATAGGGATAGTCGTATTAGCTCTTTGAGGAGTAGCCTGCTGACGGATTGGCGCTGCCGTAGAATCAGAAGACGATGCAGAAGATGCACCACCCTCGCTACTGCCTCCACCAAAGTCTTCCTTCACGAAACTACCCTTGGTATTACTTACAAAATAACGGGTCATCTTCTCGTCACTCCAGAAATGTGAACCCTGAAGGGTACGCTCTGGTGTAACAAGTTTACTGAACACATTGCTAGACAATTCGTGCTTGTTCTCATCCCAAGTAAGCTGCTCGCTGGTGAAGCGAAGGCCATCCTTGGTCAGGATGCGCACACGTCCATACAACTTCCAGACCCGCTGCTGGTCAAAGTAATAGGCAGTATCACACTGGATATAGCTATTGATATGGAACTTCTCGTCAAACTGTTCGAGCAATATACCCTTGTCGAAAATCCATCTGGACGGATTGCGGTTGGTATTCACCTCCCAGCGTTCCGTCACGATGCGATATTTAATGACTCCCGAATCGCTGATGAGCGTATTCACACCATAGGAAGTCATCATAGCCACCGAGTCCTTGGCATAAATAGCAGGCGCAGTATGCTCTACCGGATCCTGACATGCTGCCAAGACCAAGGACAGAAATGCGCCTATTACTATGAAATTCTTAATCTTATACATTATTATATATATAGGAGACTGCAGAATCCTCTCTATCTAGGGAGAGAAAGAAAGATTACTGCATCTTCCACTTCTTAAACCAATCCTCGTTGAATGTGAAACCAATGTTGATGCGGAACGAATTCTCCTTGAGGAGATCCTTGGCAGAACTCTTCACCCACTGGCCACTGATATTGAGCTGCGAACGGTTGTTGTAGCCGTTCATGATAGGAATACCGAAACCGGCACTCACAGAAATCTCCTTCGGTCCATCCACGCCATTCACCTTATAATAAGGAGTAGCATAGCTTACACCGGCACGATAGTGAACACGCTTCAGGAAAGAAGCACGGCCATTCTCGGCATAGCAATACTGGAAACCGAGGTTGAACTTGCTGCGGTCCATATAAACGCCATCGCGCAAGGCCCAAGGCTCATTGTTCTTGGCATCGTAGGTAGGATAACCCAGGCTACCCCACTTCTGCAAGGTGTAGTCGAAGCCCACCTTCCACTGGTGATTGTGATTCCACATCAAACCGGCACCCATCATGGTTGGCAACTCATACGCATTGTTGATGCTGAACGCCAAGGTATCAGAAGTACTGGTCTGCGCATTGGAAGAAATGATGTTCATATCGGCATCGGCATGCAGATTATGACCAGGAGTATAGGTCAAACCCAATGTCAACTCATCTTTCTTGGTAATCTGATGGGTATATTGCACACCCAAATCCAGCTTATAGTTATGAACACTGGTGCCATAAGTGCGATAGAGCGACTTATAATAGCTGTTGCTATAAGCGTTCTGCACGGTCTTGTTGATGCTGCCCCAGAGATAACCGATGTTGGCACCCACAGCCAAGCCCTTGACAGGCGACCAGCCCGCACCCAGAAAAACCTGATGCAAGCCACCCTCTCCGCTATAGGTATTGCTATAGGTTACATCCTTATCTTCCCTGTTCACATAACCACTGGTAGAATAATCATAGCCCACATTGGTAAAAGGGATGATACCGAAACTCATGCCCACATGACGCAGCAAGCGGAATCCACCTACCACATACTCAAGATTAGAGTTATTGGCATTCTTCTTCACACCATTCTCGTTGAAGTTGGTAACCTGACCCGAAATGCCTGCATCCAGGATGAACGTCATGGAGTCGATGGCAGAGTAGGAAGCAGGGTTGAGGTAGTTCACCTGGTTGTGCTCATGAAAACCAAGACCCACACCATTCATACCACGATTGAAGCCCGAAGTCTGGTCAGACAATACGCCAAAACCATACTGGCTGTATGGAGAATTAGTACCACTTTGGGCATTAACCATAAGAGTCGAACCCAACATAAGGGCTGCTAAGATAATCTTTCTCATTTATATATAAATCAGTAAAAAATACATTCAGAGTGCATCAAAAATACATTCAGAGTGCAAAAGTATTAAAAAAAATCTAGAAAAAAGAAGGATAATTGAAAATAATAAGTTATTTTTGCATCGTGAAACGTTTTAAGCATATATTTCGGGTCATTTTAGCAGTTATTTTAACCAATTTAACTACTATTGTGACAGCACAGGATTTTTCAGGCTACAATGCTCCTGATATTTCTGTGCAGAACAGTCGTGTCAATGAGGAAGCCACCGCATGGCTCGACTCTGTGGATATTTCGCTCCTTACTTGCGGACCAGGCGAGGAGGTGTGGTCGTACTATGGGCATTCGGCTCTGCGCATTCAAGACAAGGCACATGGCAGCGACGTGGCCGTGAACTGGGGCATGTTCAGCTTCAGGCAAGGCTATTTCATCCTCCGCTTCGTCTTCGGGCTCACCGATTACCAGATTGGCATCTATCCGATGAGCGATTTCATGGCAGAGTACAGTGCCGAGGGAAGATGGGTGCGCCAGCAGCGCCTCCACCTGTCGAGAGAGGAGAAGCTGAAGGTGCTCCATGCCATCGAAGAGAATGCACAGCCGGAAAACCGTACCTACCGCTACAATTTCTTCTTCGACAACTGTACCACCCGTGCCCGCGAAATGGTGATTACCAATATCGGCTACTGCAACACCAACTTCAAGGACACCGATGCACAGTCAACTTACCGCGAGGAAATCCATAAGCTCAACGGCAACCACCGCTGGGCAAGATTCGGCAACGACCTGCTGCTGGGCTATCTGTCAGACAGAGACCTCACCCAGCGTGAATGGGAGTTCCTGCCAGACAACCTGAGCAAGGACTTCGCCACCGAAGGAAGAAAGGATTTCATCAACGACCCATCGGGCAATGATGATGCCAACCGCATCTACGGAAAAGACGGATACCTCATGCTGGTAGATTCCACCTGCTATCTGATACCACCTACCCCAGCCCAGAAAGTGGCAGAAGCAGAAGTCATCACCCCTTCCCTGGTATTCATCACGCTGGCGGTCATCATCATCGCACTCAGCATTTTCGAATGGAAAAGGAAGAAAAACTTCTGGGTGCTGGATGCCTTCCTGCTCATTCTTACCGGATTGCCGGGACTCATCCTCTTTGCCATGCTGTTCTCTCAGCACCCTACCGTGCAGGTGAACTTCCAGATGCTGATATTGAACCCATTCAACCTCATCTTTGCATGGAAGACCATCCAGAAGATGCGCCAGGGCAAGCTCTATTGGTATTATGAAGTATGGGGAATCTGCCTTGTCGTGTCACTTTTCATGCAGATATGGCAGACCTACGCAGAGGGCATGGTAACTTTGGCACTCTCTTTGCTCGTAAGATACGCATTCAAGTCAACCATGCTGGACTTAAGTGCCAATAACTTGAAGATACAGCATCGTATCATCACGAAATTCAGAAAGAAGAAAAAGAATCAAGAATAAGATTAATAAATAAAGAATAAGATAATGTTAGTAAACAGATATATCACAGCCCTTTTGGTTGTCCTGGCGGCAACCGGCATGGAGGCGCAGACTTATCAGCAGGCGCTGAAGTTTGCGCTCACGGATATATCCTACGATGAATTCATCCAGCAACCGGAGGCGAAGGCATTGGAGGAGGACATCCTCTATGTCCTGAAGGTAATCAAGCAAGCCGCCGAGGATGAAAGCATCGCAGAACGCTACCATTATCTCCAGTCGGCTACCCTTCCAGCCATCCAGACTGACATTCTGACAGAATCACATTCACATATTTGTTTTTACCCCGTAGTGGCGCATAAGTACAAGGCGCCATACGGGAGCATTGTTATTCGAGGTCCTAATAGCTAACAAATGCGCCTTTTGCCAGCAGAACCCAAAAGAAAATGCGGCAGGAAAAGGCATTTATTGGCAAAACATTGCAGATTTACAGATATTTTTTGTATTTTTGCAAAATATTTAAGATTAGACAACATTACATCGAATAACAATAAAAAATAAATATAACAATGAACTTCAACAAAATTCTTCAGTCATTGTTTGGCAACAAGTCAACTCGCGATATGAAGTTGATCCAGCCAATCGTAGAGAAAGTCAAGGCAGAATATCCTAAGATGAATGCCTTGAGCAATGACGAACTCCGTGCAAAAACAAAGGAAATCCAGAAGTACGTACAAGAGTACGCTAAAGAGGAAAAGGCTAAGATTGCCGAGCTCAAGGCTAAGATCGAGGACACTCCTATCGATGAGCGTGAAGCTATCTTCAACCAAATCGATAAGTTGGAGCAGGTAGCTCTCGACAAGTATGAGGTTGCCCTCAACGAGGTATTGCCTCAGGTTTTCGCTATCGTTAAGGACACTGCCCGCCGTTTCGCTGAGAACGAGGAGACTGTAGTTACTGCTACAGACTTCGACCGCGAGTTGGCTTCTGATCCAAAGAACGACTTCGTAACCATCGATGGCGACAAGGCTATCTATCACAACCACTGGACAGCCGGTGGCAACGATATGAAGTGGGAAATGATCCACTACGACGTTCAGCTCTTCGGTGGTGTCGTTCTGCATCAGGGTAAGATTGCCGAGATGGCTACCGGTGAGGGTAAGACCCTCGTAGGTACAACTCCTATCTTCCTGAACGCCCTCACAGGCAATGGTGTTCACGTCGTAACCGTGAACGACTATCTGGCAAAGCGTGACTCAGAGTGGATGGGTCCTCTCTATATGTTCCACGGCCTCTCAGTAGATTGCATCGACAAGCATCGTCCTAACTCTGATGCACGTCGCAAGGCATACATGGCAGATATCACCTTCGGTACCAACAACGAGTTCGGTTTCGACTACTTGCGTGATAACATGGCTACCAACCCTAGCGACCTGGTACAGCGCCAGCACAACTACGCCATCGTCGATGAGGTTGACTCCGTATTGATTGATGATGCCCGTACACCATTGATTATCTCTGGTCCTATTCCAAAGGGCGACGACCAGATGTTCGAGCAGTACCAGCCATTGGTAGAGAAGCTCTACGAGGTACAGCGCAAGCAGGCCACCGAGTTGCTCGCCGAGGCTAAGCAGAAGATTACTGAGGGTACAAAGAACAAGAACCAGCAGATGCTTGAGGAAGGTTTCCTCTCTCTCTACCGTTCATACAAGGCATTGCCTAAGAACAAGCCATTGATCAAGTACCTCTCTGAGGAAGGTATCAAGGCTGGTCTCTTGAAGACTGAGGAATTCTACATGGCTAACAACAACCGTGAGATGCCTAAGGCTGTGGAGCCTTTGTACTTCGTAGTAGACGAGAAATTGAATTCTGCCGACCTCACCGACAAGGGTACAGACTGGTTGGCTAAGCAGGTAAACGACAGGGAACTCTTCGTATTGCCTGATATCACCACAGAGATGAGTGAGCTGGAAGCTCGCACAGACCTCTCTGACCAGGAGCGTCTCGACAAAAAGGACGAGATGTTGGCTCACTATGGTGTACAGAGCGAGCGTGTTCACACCTTGCAGCAGCTCTTGAAGGCTTACACCATGTTTAATAAGGACGACGAGTATGTTGTCATGGACGGTCAGGTTAAGATCGTGGATGAGCAGACGGGTCGTATCATGGAGGGTCGCCGCTGGAGCGATGGCTTGCACCAGGCTGTTGAGGCTAAGGAGCATGTAAAGGTGGAGGCTGCTACCCAGACCTTTGCTACCATCACACTGCAGAACTACTTCCGTATGTATCACAAGCTCGCCGGTATGACCGGTACGGCTAGCACAGAGGCAGGTGAGTTCTGGGACATCTACAAACTGGATGTAGTGGAGATTCCTACCAACCGTCCTATCCTGCGTAAGGACTTGGATGACCGTGTATATAAGACAGCCCGCGAGAAGTATCGTGCTGTTATCGACGAAATCGAGGAGACACGTAATGCAGGCCGCCCAGTATTGGTAGGTACCACATCTGTGGAGATTTCAGAGTTGTTGAGCAAGATGCTGAAGATGCGCAACATTCCTCATAATGTATTGAACGCCAAGTTGCACCAGCAGGAGGCTCAGATTGTAGCCGAGGCAGGTCGCTCAGTAAATGGCAAGGGTGCCGTAACCATCGCTACCAACATGGCAGGTCGTGGTACCGATATCAAGCTGACTCCTGAGGTAAAGGCAGCAGGTGGTCTCGCCATCATCGGTACAGAGCGTCATGAGAGCCGTCGTGTTGACCGTCAGCTCCGTGGTCGTGCCGGTCGTCAGGGTGACCCAGGTTCTTCAGTATTCTACGTATCATTGGAGGATAAGCTGATGCGTCTGTTCGCTTCAGAGCGTATCGCCAAGGTGATGGACCGTCTCGGTTTCGAGGATGGTGAGCGTATCGAGAGCCCAATGATCTCTAAGAGTATCGAGCGTGCTCAGCGCAAGGTAGAGGAGAATAACTTCGGTATCCGTAAGCATCTCTTGGAGTATGATGACGTGATGAACCGTCAGCGTACCGTTATCTACGAGAAGCGTCGCCACGCCCTGATGGGTGAGCGTATCGGCATGGATATCGCCAACATCATCTGGGACCGCGTGTTGAACATCGTCAACAACAACGACTTCGATGGTGCCAAGGAAGAGTTCCTGAAGGTTCTCGCCATGGAGATTCCATTCAGCGAGGGTGAGTATGAGAATGGCAGACGCGACGAGTTGGCAGAGCGTGCCTTCCAGGAGGCGATGGCAGCCTTCAAGCGCAAGACCGACCGCATCCAGGCCACAGCAATGCCTATTATCAAGCAGGTATATGAGAACCAGGGTGCTATGTACGAGCGCATCATGGTGCCTATCACCGATGGCAAGCGCATGTACAACATTGCATGCAACCTGAAGGAGGCTTACGATAGCGAGGCTAAGAGCGTAGTGAAGGAATTCGAGAAGAACGTTGTTCTCCAGATGATCGATGACGACTGGAAGGAGAACCTCCGCAAGCTCGACGAACTTCGTCACTCTGTACAGAACGCCAGCTACGAGCAGAAGGATCCATTGTTGATCTTCAAGCTGGAGAGTGCCAAGATCTGGGACGGTATGATCAACGACATGTACGACCGTATCGCCAGCATCCTGATGCGTGGTCAGATTCCAGTAATGGAGCAGGAGCAGCCTGTACAGGAGGCAGCACCAGAGCAGCACACCCAGCAGAACTACGTAGAGAGCAAGGTTGACATTGATGCCGAGCGTGCAGCTCAGGAGGCAGCAGCCAACCAGGATACCCGCGAGAACGCTGAGGTGAACCGCACTCCATACCGTGCCGAGCGCATGCCTCGTCCTAACGATCCATGTCCATGCGGCAGCGGCAAGAAGTTCAAGAACTGCCACGGCAGAAACTTGCAGGCATAAAAGATGACTCACAATAAATAATGATAAGAATACCTAGATTTGATGATACTCTCATCATTTCTAGGTATTTTTTTTATAAATAACATCATTGCTACCGAGTTGCAAAAAAATATTCGTAATTTTGCAGTTGAAAAGATCAAGAAAGATCTAGAAAGAAAGATTAAGAAAGATCAAGAAGGAAAGATTAAGAAAGATAAAAAGATAAAGAGGAAAGATATATGAAATTATCAGAACTTAAAACAGGTGAAAGTGGAGTCATCGTCAAGGTATCCGGTCATGGTGGATTCCGCAAGAGAGTCATCGAGATGGGATTCATCAAGGGCAAGAAGGTAGATGTGCTCCTGAACGCCCCACTCCAGGACCCAGTGAAATACAAGATTATGGGTTACGAGGTGTCACTCCGACACAGCGAAGCTGACCATATCGAGGTGGTTTCCATCGAGGAAGCCAAGCATGATGCAAAACTCTGCAAGGCAGAAGAAGAAGACCGCCAGCAGGTAATTGACTCTAAAGTAGTAGATTCCAACGATAGCGACGAGCAGGCACTCGGCGACAAGATGCTCGTGGCTGAAAGAAAAGACTCTGCCAGCAACGAAGCCTTGGCAGAACAGGAAGCAGAAAGACTCCACCGCGTCATCAACGTGGCACTGGTGGGAAATCCAAACTGCGGAAAGACTTCATTGTTCAACTTCGCATCGGGTGCTCACGAACGTGTGGGCAACTACAGCGGCGTAACTGTGGATGCCAAGGTGGGCGAAGCCGAATACAACGGCTATCACTTCAACCTGGTAGATTTGCCGGGCACCTATTCCCTTTCTGCCTACTCTCCGGAAGAGCTTTATGTGCGCAAGCAGCTCATCGAGCATACGCCGGATATCGTCATCAACGTCATCGACACCAGCAACCTGGAGCGCAACCTCTATCTCACCACCCAGTTGATAGACATGCACATCCGCATGGTCTGTGCCCTCAACATGTTTGATGAAACCGAAAAACGTGGCGATAACATCGACTACGACAAACTGGGCGAACTCTTCGGTATCTCGATGATTCCTACCGTCTTCACCAATGGTCGAGGCGTGGATAAGCTCTTCGAGACCATCATCGAACTCTACGAAGGCAAGGAAGATTCCAGCGCTCACTATCGCCATATCCACATCAACCACGGACATGAAATAGAGCACGGCATCGAACATATCCAGAAATATCTGAAGGCAGATGATTCCATCCGCCAGCGCTACTCCACCCGTTACCTCTCCATCAAGTTGTTGGAGAATGATAAGCACGCCGAGGAATACGTTAGTCATCTGAAATCGGCCAAGGAAATCTTCGCAGCCCGTGACGAGGCTGCCAAGCGTGTGAAGGAAGAGACCCTGGAGGATAGCGAAACCGCCATCATGGATGCCAAATACGGTTTCATTCATGGTGCATTGCAGGAAGCAGGCTATGAACCGGGCAAGGCAAAGGATACCTATCAGGTAACCCACCTCATCGACAGCATCCTGACCAATAAATATGTAGGTTTCCCTATCTTCGTCCTCCTGCTGTTCATCATGTTCTCAGCCACCTTCGTTCTGGGCGAGATTCCTAAGGGATGGATTGAGGACGGCGTGGCATGGCTGGGCGAGTTCATCAGCAATACAATGCCGGATGGACCAGTGAAGGATATGCTGGTAGATGGTGTGATTGGTGGAGTAGGTGCGGTCATCGTATTCCTGCCACAGATTCTGATTCTGTATTTCTTCATCTCTTATATGGAGGATTCGGGATATATGGCTCGTGCCGCCTTCATCATGGATAAGCTGATGCACAAGATGGGCCTGCATGGCAAGTCATTCATCCCGCTGATTATGGGATTCGGATGTAACGTACCTGCAGTGATGGCAACGAGAACCATCGAGAGTCACCGTTCCCGTCTGATAACGATGTTGATATTGCCATTGATGAGCTGTTCGGCTCGTCTGCCAATCTACATCATGGTCATCGGAACGTTCTTTGCCATCCAATACCGTTCGCTCATCATGGTATCGCTCTATCTCATCGGCATCTTCCTTGCCGTGATATTGAGCCGCATCTTTGCCAGTTTCGTGGTGAAGGGCGAAGATACCCCATTCGTGATGGAGCTGCCTCCTTACCGCTTCCCTACCTGGAAGGCGATAGGCCGCCATACCTGGGAAAAGGGTAAGCAGTATCTGAAGAAGATGGGTGGCATCATCCTCGTGGCAAGTATCATCGTCTGGGCTTTGGGCTACTTCCCTCACAATGAGGAACTTGACAACCAAGCTCAGCAGGAGCAAAGCTATATCGGCAGAATAGGTAAGACCATCGAGCCTATCTTTACCCCACAGGGATTCGACTGGAAACTGGATGTGGGTCTGGTATCCGGTG
>OOCQ01000181.1_pt1 | contig 57349 bp, 45 predicted proteins | sample 1671121 | NCBI WGS metagenome assembly OOCQ01 (sample SAMN06348124, study PRJEB24527) | human gut metagenome | biome: human gut; feature: ankylosing spondylitis patient; material: feces | host: Homo sapiens | place: China | collected 2015-10 | reverse complement strand
TTATCCTCGACTTCGATGAGGAGAAGAAGCGTATCGCTCTCGGTTTGAAGCAGCTTACTCCACATCCATGGGATGCACTTGATGCTAACCTCAAGGTTGGTGATCACGTGAAGGGTAAGGTAGTGGTTATGGCTGACTACGGTGCATTCGTTGAGATTGCTCCAGGTGTAGAGGGCTTGATCCACGTATCTGAGATGTCTTGGAGCCAGCACCTCCGTTCAGCTAACGACTTCATGAAGGTTGGCGACGAGGTAGAGGCTGTTATCTTGACTCTCGACCGTGCTGAGCGCAAGATGAGCCTTGGTATCAAGCAGCTCAAGGAAGATCCATGGGAGACAATCGATGAGAAGTTCCCTATCGGCAGCAAGCACGTTGCTACTGTTCGCAACTTCACTAACTTCGGTATCTTCGTAGAGCTTTCTGAGGGTGTTGATGGCTTGATCCATATCTCTGACCTCTCTTGGACTAAGAAGGTTAAGCACCCATCTGAGTTCACACAGGTAGGCGCTAAAATTGATGTTGTTGTTCTCGAGATCGACAAGGAGAACCGCCGCTTGAGCCTCGGCCACAAGCAGTTGGAGAAGAACCCATGGGATGAGTATGAGAACATCTACACTCCAGGTTCAATCCACCAGGGTACTATCATCGAGATGATGGACAAGGGCGCTGTAGTTGCTCTCGCTGAGGGCGGCGAAGGCTTCGCTACTCCAAAGCACCTCACTAAGGAGGATGGCTCAATGGCTAAGAAGGGCGAGACTCTCGACTTCAAGGTTATCGAGTTCGTTAAGGAGACAAAGCGTATCATCCTCTCTCACTCTCGTACATTCGAGGAGGGCAAGGACGAGCCAATCGCTAAGCCAAATACACGCAACAAGCACAATGGTGGCCGCAAGAACAATGATACTCCAGCTATCAACAACGTTGCTGCTGGTACATCACTCGGCGACATCGATGCTCTTGCTAAGTTGAAGGCTCAGATGGAGGGTAAGGCTTAATTCCTCTCTAGGGATATAAGTTTTACTTATCATTTGCAAATATACAAGGACTGATTTCTCTGCAAAGAGGGTCAGTCCTTTTTTTGTGCCGTATTTTTGGTGCCGCATTTTTTCAGGAGCCCAACCCCGCCAGGCGTCCCGGCTTGGAGTGGCAAACGCAAGCCCGCTAGGCGTCCCGGCGGATTTGAAATCCGCCGTAAAAAAAGGTTCGACCTATTAAACCGGGGGATTTGTAATCCCCCAACACTTCAAAAGAACAAACTTGCTTGCTGCGGATTACAAATCCGCAGTTCATCAATAGGTTAGGACATTTTTTAACGGCGGATTGCAAATCCGCCGGAACGCCTAACGGACTGAAAACCCAACGAATGAAACGCCTAACGAAAATAAGCCTTATACCAAATCGAAATAAGCCTTATTCCAAATCGAAGTAAGCCTCATTCCAAGTTGGTTTAAGCCTCATTTAACCTTTACGTAAGGCTCATTTAACCTTTACTTAAGCATCATTCCAGCTTCAAGTAAGCCCCATCTTATCGGTACTTTCCATTCAGCATAAGCACCTTGGTTACCTGCTTGATAAACAATGGTTCTTTTCGCTATCTATATCTTTCCAATGACCGCATAACAGTTTTATACACTGTCTTAGGAGACTGCTTATAATGCATGACAGCTGTAATTATTATAAAATCACCTTTCACTACATAATAAAGCACACTAGGAAAAAGCTGCAAATGCCTAACTATGAATTGAGAATCCGACAAATCCGAATCTAATATACCGCGATTCGGATTTCTCTGTAAGCTACATACATTAGCATCAAACTTTTCTAAGACTTTTTTTGCTGTCATAGAACCATATTCCGCTTCTACAAAGTCCAAAATCTCGTCCATTTGTCTTGAAGCTAGCAATGACCATTCTATTTCCATCCTCTTTCCTCTTTGATGCAATTCATAAAATTAGAATGGGAAATGACATTACCACTTTCATGATCCTTCAATGCCATCTCAACACTAGCTGCCAAGACTTCACGAGGTATCTCATTCACAAAAGCATCAACCTCTTCTGACTCTGAAACAACATAAGGATTTACCTTATTCATCGTTGTATAAAGCAACGTGATAAGGGCACTCTTTTCATCGTCACTCCAATTTTTCACTTCATTCCAAACTGGAGTTGATTCTATATTGCTATAATCTATTAGTCTCATAATCATCACTGTTTAAAAACATTTTGTGCAAAGATACGATGCTTTTTCGTAACCACCAAATTTTTCGTGAAGAAAACAACATAAAACACAGAATTTTCCGATTTCTGGCTGCATTCGTAGAATATCACAAGTAGTTGATTGTTCTGTCAGTGACTAACAGAGAATCCTCAGTGACTAACAGAGATTTCTCAATGACTAACAGAGAATCGCCAGTGACTAACAGAGAATCCCCAACAAGTCATTGGCGAAATTGAGTCAAAACAGAGGTCAAAAACAGAGGCCAAAACGAGGCGAAAATGGTGAAGGCAGGGTGTGATGTGAACCCTACTCCCTAAAAGAACTATATTATTTCATATAAAAACCTATATCTAAAACCCTGATATTCATTTCATTTACCTTTAATAACACGCTGTATATACAAAGTTCGGAAGCATAGGGTTCACATCACAGGCAAAAACGGGGGTACCAGACAATCACCAAAACCGATAAAAAACCTATTTTCACGAAAAAAAACCGGTTTTTCTTGTAGGTTTCACAAAATAATCGTATATTTGCAGCGGTTTTAAAACGAATAGAATCATGACAACATTAGAGTTACAATCAGAATACCAATCACTCGTCAGCAGAATAGCCAACGAGGATTACGAGACGATAAGCAAGGCAGTCAAAGCACTGAAGAAAATATTGTCTCCCAACAAGGCTGTGTCTCCCAACAAGACAAAGACTAAGAAAATAACCAGGGCAGACTTAGTTATAGACCCAAGAATTGCAGCCATGACTAAAGGCATCAACTCACCAGAGTCGTTCGACTACAAAAACGAATAGAATTATGATTTCAGAAAAAGAACTAAATAGCTATCGCTTGACAAGCATGGAAGAGCCAACAGACGAAATGCTGGCCCAGATTATGCATGAGGCAGCCGTCTTGTATCGAAAAGAAAACGAAGACGCAAGCAAAAAAGTAATCGACATGATTAAGGAAGCTTCCAATGAGGCAATAGCCCAATACCAAACCCGATATGGCAGACAAGATGCATAAGACAACGTAGGCACAAGGCATCGCTAACAAGTAAATTCCCCCTTGTTTCCGTTCACAACGAATCAACATGGTGGCAATCAGCACCAAGCATAACGCATTAACCTTATTTAACGTTCAAATATGGCTAGTTTTGGAAAATTTACACTAAATTTGCAGCGTGAATAGCAAGTATGAGTAAAATAGCGTAGCAACCAAATACACTATCAAACGCATAAACTACTGTATATCAAGTCAATAAGCGGATTAAGAACGTATAAAACGACTTATGAAACGACATATAAACATATAAGATAAACATCGGAAATAGTACAATTTAAACTTAGTAGAAAGATATGAAAGTAATCAATTCCAAGCTTGCTGCCATTGGTTTGGCGGCATTCGTTTTCGCATCATGTAGCGACAGCAACAGCGATCCTACTGGTGGCGATGGTGTAAAGCCAGAGGTTAATTCTGTTGAACTTACAGCTTCAACCCCAAGTTCTGTAATCAATTACAAGAACAGCACAGCTATGGCTCGCAAGTTCTTCGCTACAAGAGGAGCTTCAGCTACAAACTTCGTAACTGCAATGCCGGATTTCCCAACAAAGCCAAATGTAATCAAGGAGCTCAATGCTGCTACTGATTTGGTTTTCAATGAGAACAATCCAACAAACACTTACATTATCAAGAACCAGAAGAAGCTTGACTTTACAGACCATAAGATTCAGGGTGTAACCATCTTCGTTAGTGGAGACTGCAAGATGACTTACAATGAGTCTCTCGGTGGTAACACAATCGTATTGGCTAAGGGCGCTACCCTTGAATATACAGGAACTGGCTCTATGATTAAGGCTAACGACAAGGTATATGGCGCAGCCAGCAGTATTATCAAGGCTACCAATAGCAACAACAATATCGTTGTAGAAGGTGAACTCTATGCTGCTTGGGAAGGTCAGGGCGAACAGGATCGTCTTCATGGCGGCTTCGGTGCTGTAGAATCAAAGGTTAACCCTACCCAGAATATCACTTTCAAGAGTGGCGCTAAGGCTTACATCGACGGTTCAATCCGTGCTAAGAACCTTACCATTGAGGATGGCGCTGTAGTTACAGCTACAAGAAACATTCTGAATGCAACAAAGGTTGACCTTGCCGGTGCGTTGAAGGTGGGTGGCTTCTGCAAGTCAGAGAACCTCAATATCACAGGTCTTTTGGATGCATCTAACGCAAATGCAGTAGTTAAGGTTACTAAGCAGCTCAACCTGGAGGATGGTTCTCTCATCAAGGCTAACTACGTAAACGTAACCGACAACACATACGAGGGCACAAAGAATGACAAGGATGTAGTTAAAGTGGGTGATGCCCAGCTTAACTTGAAGAAGGGCGGTCAGATTCAGATTGCAGACCTCGGTGTCATCAACGTGAACAACCTCACTACAGACAACGCTTCTGCTGCTCAGATTCAGTTGCAGGGCAATAATGCCGTAGCCGTCATCAAGGCAGATAACTTCACAAACAATGGTGATGCTACCATCAACGCATTCGCTACTCCTGGTACAAACTCTGTACTCTTGTTGCAGATGAGCAAGTGCTTCATGGGTACTACACAAATGCCTTCTTCTGGCGACCTTGACATCTCAGCATCATACCTCGACTACGACAAGGCAACAAGTGGTCAACTTGTCATTAGAAAGGATGAGTCCAAAGAGCAGTATGGTTATACCTTGAGCGAAGAGGCAAAGAACGCCAAGGCTACTCCTAAGCTCGACCTGGTTGCTTCATTCGGCAACAACAATGGCATGTCTGCATCTTGCATCCAGACCGTTGGCAACTACGTATATGTATCTTACCATACTCATGGCAACGGTCATGAAAATCTGAAGGGAGGCCTTGAGGTTCTCCACATGGCTGACAACAAACTTGTCGGCGACCAGGCAGTTCAAGGAAATACATCGATTGACATCAATCACGTAATGGTTGACAACAACAAGGCATACATCGCTGCTACCGACATCGACAAGGGTGCATTCCTCGGCGTTGTTCCTTTGGAGAACAATGTTTATTCTACAAATATGACCCAGTATGTTCTCGATGCATTGAACAAGAAGAACGGTATCGATGCTAACTGCGTAGTGAAGTATGGCGATAACATCGTTATGTCTTCTACAAGAGGTTACGAGTTCTACGACAGCAACTTCGGTCATACATATTTCCAGACTACAGCAGACGCCAAGGGTCTTGCTTCAGCTAACGGCAACCTCTATAGCTTGTTGGCTACAGGTAAGAACACCACAGGTACTGTAAATGTATTCAATGGCATTGACCTCCGTCAGGATAAGACTACAACATCATTCACAACTGATGGCAACGTAGGTCCTGAGGATGGCAAGAACACTGTTGCTGTTGACGGAACAGACATCTATGTTTGCCAGGGCGAGAGAGGTATTGTTCGCTACAATGCTAAGGGAGAGAAGGTTTGGGCTTACACGGTTCCTACCATCGCAAACCAGAACAGCGATAAATATGGTAGCGTGAAGGGTTACTGCAATGGCGTAGCAATCAGTGGCGACTACGTATATGTAGCAGCAGGCGGTTATGGCGTAGTTGTTCTTAACAAGGCTGATGGTAAGGAGCTTTGCCATCGCACCGCATTCAACGGCTTCCTGGAGAACGGCAAGTGGGCAAACCCTAACTCTGCAAACTATGTAACAATTGGTCAGGACGGCTATATCTACGTAGCTTACGGTAAGAGCCGCGTACAGGTATTCAAGTTGACCCAGACAAAGAAATAAAAGAAATAATCAATTATCAAAAGAATGTTCTCTCACTATTATCCCAATGGGGTTCTAGTGGGAGAACAAACTTATAAACTAGAAAGACCGCTCGAAAAGAAAATATAACGTTAAGGATGTAAACTAACGATTTAACAAGCAACTGATATGAAAACAAGAAATATCAAATTGGCAACATTCGGTTTCGCTGCAATGCTCCTGGCATCTTGTAGCGACTCTAATGATACCCCTACTCCAAACCCTACTCCTGCAGAAACAGGAATCATAGGAAAGGAAGTAACCTCAATTACGGAAGCTCAGCAACTGGCTGCACGTGTCTATAACTTCAAAAGAACAAGTGCAACAAGAGCTGCAGGAGTAACATCTGCCAATTTAAACCAGGCATATACCATGGAGGCAGAACCAACAGGATTGGACTTTGCCAAGATGGAAAAGATGTCCAACCATGAGCCATGGAATTTTCCTGCAAACACAGATATGTATATTGCACCAGGAGAAACCATCGTTTCTGAAAAACAATACCACCTTAATGGAAATACAATATACGTAGCAGGAACTTATGAATACAACCCAGGTTGGACAGAAGGAAACTACACCATCGTAGTATTAAAAGGTGGAACACTGAAATGGACTGGTGGAAACCTTTTTCTTAATCAGAACGGCGGAAAAATCCTCTGCTACGGAAACTTCGAATGCAATGCAGACCTGGATGTTCAAAACAGAGGTATCTTCAAGATTGCAGGCGATTTAAACTTAAAAGGACATTCATTAAGAGTGAACAATGCCAGTGTTTATATCGGAGGCAAGCTCATTTGCAACAACTTCGAGAACCAGGCTAACGCTTTTACAAATATACAAGGAAGCATCGAGGGCGTAGAAGACAAAACTATCCAAGTAGATGGTGTCGTGAACGTTGATGGCGACTTCAAGACAAAAGACCTGTACCTGATAGGAAATGGTCAACTCTTCTGCTGCTCTCTGAAACTGACAGGCGAATTCAAGTCTATGGGCGGTGATGGCGCAAAGAGTGCCTTGCATACTAGCTACCTGAAGGCAAAGAATCTTTTGCTTGCTTCCAGCAACAACATCTATCTGGTGAACAACAGCAGCATAGAAGTAGAAGGAACCCTTCAGTGCAACAAGAATGCCAGTGCCATGATTTTCCTGCAGGGCGCCAACTCTAAAGCTTATATCAAGGCAAATGTCATCAAATATAATGGTAGCGGAAGCCCTGCCTCACTGATGGACTGCTATATGTTCAACGCTCAGGATAAAGGTGGCGAATTCTACATAGATGCAGATCATTTCGACAACAGTGCTTCTAATGGTGGTAACCTCGCATTCAGCGACATCCAGTTCCTGGGATCTGGTAAAGCTCACAACTTCAGAAACAACAGTGCACCTATTACCCTGGAAAAGGCTGAATGTGGCTACACGCTGAACCCAGACGTTCCAACTCCACCACATATTGACGAGGTGGGTGAAGTCCTCTACGACCATACACATACTGACATCACAGCTACCTGTATCCAGCCATACAACGGAAAACTCTATATGTCATACCACACTCGTGGAAACGGACATGGCGGATGTATCGAGGTCTTCGAGACAGACAACCAGAAGCAGACCCAACTCTTGCAGTTCTTGCAGGATACTGATAAATCGTTGGATTTCAACCATCTGATGGTAGATGGTAAATCATCTACTCCAAACCTGTATGTGGTAGGTAACTACGCTTATACAGACAAGGAGACCGGCAAGCAGAATGATGCAGGTGCCATGATGGCAAGAATCGACCTCAAGAGCGACGGTCTGATGAACACAGAGATTAAGAATATCGCTGATGCAGCCATCAATCCGCTGATCATCGTTCCTCTGGAGAACAACCAGCGCAACAATGAGGATGAGAATGCAATCGTTCGCGACGGTGACAAACTGCTCGTAACAAGTACCAGAGGTTATGAGGTTTACGACCCTAACACCCTGAAACTACTGAGCAGCAAGAAGACTCCGGGTAAGGCGAAGCACATCGCACTGAACAATGGCGAGATTGCTACCCTATATTATAATAAACGAGTATCAAGCACAGAAACTCCTGTGGCCGGAATACTGGAGATTTTCAACGCTGGTGCAGACATTGCAACTGCAAAGCCTGAGAAATCAATCGCCGTTTCAGAAATTGCACCTAACAATGGTAAGAACACCATAGCCATCGACGGAGACAACGTCTATGTATGCCGAAGCGCAAATGGTCTTACCTGTTACGACAAGAATACCGGTGCAGAGAAGTGGACATGGCAAGCTCCGCTTACTGCATCCACATTCAAGCCTCAGGGCTATGCCAACGGTGTGACATTCGACGACAAGTATGTCTATCTGGCTTGCGGTGGTTACGGTCTTGTGGTTCTCGACAAGAACAAGATGGTGGATGGCAAACCTGCAGTTTACGCCAAGACCCGAGTTACCGGTATAGTCAACGAACAGGGAAGAGTGGTTTGGAACTCTGCCAACTACGTAACACTCTATAACGGTTTGATCTACGTAGCCTACGGTAAGAGCCGCCTGAAGGTTTACCAGTTGGTTGATGGTGCCACATCTGGTTCAGACACCGACTACGGTACCAAATAGTAAAACATCACATTACTAGAAATACTAGAAATAGAATTCAAAAGACACTAGATGAATGCAGCTGCAACAGCTTGCAGCTGCATTCATAGTGTTTAAATCAAAAAGCAATGAAGCAAAACTTGATCATATATACGATGGCTGCCCTACTGATGTCTATCGGAGGACAAAGTGCTATGGCTCAGGCTCAAAAACAGCAAAAGCTGAAGAAAAAGAGCTTTAGCCCTAAAATGCTCGTATATGAAAATCTGAAAAACAACAACGTGCTCAGACACTTCAAACAACGCTTCGCACAACTCGACACCCTACTCAATAACCCAATCTGGGTAAAATCTCCGGTCATTGACCTGGGACTCAACAAACAACATACAGCGGATATCAGAAAAACGGATTCCCTGTACTGGGCGAAGACGGCACACGAACAGCTCGCCATCAACCGCCACAACGGACTGGAAGTAACCGGACAGGTTTATGCCCGGCCAGACTCCTACTTTGATTCAGAAAACGACGACGCCGAACAGGTATCAAAATATAAGGCTAAGGTTCAAGCCGAACTGGGATGGAACATCATCAACAGCAAGTTCTACCAGGGAAAAGAAAAAAGAAACAAGGTGGCTCTAGCCAACGAACTCTCAAGACTGCAAGGCAAGAAGAGACAGACGGCTGACATCTACGAAAAAGCTGCCGATGAACTCACCGAACAGTATAACTTCTACATCGGTACGGTGATAGCCCACCGGCTGGACAACCTCGACATCATGAACGAGGCATACCAATATATGCTGGAGAAAGACCGTATCAGCAACGACAAGATGCTGAAGGTGATGAATGAAAAACTATCGGCAGAATATGATATCTCTATCCTCTGCTCCGACCGCGACATCACCAACAAGCCTATCTACAGAATAAAGCCATCGAAAGTGCTCGTAGATACGGCGGCCCTCTGGCAGCACATAGACGAGGAAAGCATCGATGCACGAATCGTAATGGTAAAGGAACAGATAGCCGACAACGACAGCAAACTCTCGAACTATCTGGGAACAACAAGAATCACACCCTTCGCCAGATGGTCAAGTTACTGGCAAAGCAACAACCGGATAAGCAACAACGGCGATGTGGGCGTAAGATTCACCTTCCCTATCTATAACGAGAATCCCCGAAAGCGCAAGGCTCTGGAAACGGAAAAGGAAATCATCAGAAGCAGCCGGAACACCGACGTGAAGGAAATCAAGCAGTCGGTGGGCATCCTGCTCAAGAGGATAGAAAACCTGAACCAGGCCATCGCCACCGAGGCTTACCACATAGAGCAGACCAGCAAATACATCGACATGCGCCGATTTGCCTACAAGCACCAGAAGCAGGGGTACAACTACCTGATGCGAATGGATGAATATACGGGACTCCTGGAAAGCATGGAGAGAATGTATAAGCTGATGTTAAACCGCGGACTCGCCATCATCAACATAGAGAAGGCAGTAAGCATCTACAACAACAATATATTCAAGGAAATAGAACTATGAATGAGTTTCAATATAATAACACGCCACAAGAACAGGCGATGGCCGACTTGCTGAAGTCGCAGAGCCACCGACTGGCCAGGCAGCAGATTATCTTTGCGCTGATCTTCCTGCTGGTCATCGTTCTGGCGGCATATTATATCATCACCCGAATGATATGGGTTATCTACGACGGGTATATCACCCTCGACGAAAGCCCTATCTCAGCCGTGGATGACATCTATATATTGAAGGTGAACAAGGAAATAGGAGAGGTGGTACACAAGGGAGACACACTCTACTCCTATGTGCTGCTGGGAAACATCATAAACCAGTATGATCCCAACATCCTGCCTTCTGCCGTGAAGGAAACACACGACATGGAGGTGCAGGCGCAGCTGGCTAGAGAAGAGATTCCCGTGCTCAGAACCCGACTCGCCGAACTGAGAAAGCAGAAGGCCTCTGAAACATCAGACATCTACTACGGACTGACCGACAACAGCAAGCGAAACGCCCTGGATGCGGAGATAGCCGAAGTAGAAGAAGAGCTGAGAAAACAGGCCAACAAGGTGGGAATCTACGCCAGAGCCAAGAACACCACCTATAACTTCATGGCAAAGAGAGGTGCCAACATGCAGAATGCATCCATGCCCTACTCAAGAAGAAGCATCTACAACGAGGGGCTGATTCATTACTGCTGCGCGCCAGCCGACGCCTACATCACCAAGATTAACGTGAGCAACAAGACGCTGGTGTTCAAGAGCGATGAGGTGATGACCATTCAGCACACCGACTATGCGGCATGCCATCTGGGTGTAATTACCTACGTGCCCAACTCGAAGGTGAAGTACATGGAGTGTCCTGACGATGCAGACATCATCATCAACAACGACCTGGAACTGAAGGCGAAGCTGCAGATGGTGGGTCTGAGAGTGGAGGAAATCCCCAAGCACCTGCAGAGCAACTTCTCGCACGATGCCAACGCCGTGGTAGCCATGTTCACCTTCCGCCCCAACCAGCGAGTTCCGGCATGGGTAATGAGCAACCGACTGCCTGTGAGAGTGAGAATCAACAAGTTGAGTGCCATGCTCGACCCAAGACCGCTGCCGATGTACACCATCCCAGTGGATAGAAACCAGAACGTAGTGAGAAGCTCGAAGCTGATTTCTACAGATAAAGACAAAGATAAAGACAAAGAGAAGAAATGATTGGACTCAGAAGAAACAAGCGTGGAGACATGGTGCTGACCATCGACAGCTTCGTTGATGTTGACTCAACACCAGATATCCAGTCCGACTACTTCGATTGCATATATATCAATACGAATAGTGAGCGTGCATTCCATGCAATCATGTTTGGAGCCAGCCCTATCCTATCGTATAAATGCAGCTACAAACCGATATTCGCCCACACGGCCTTATCGGGAAAGGAACAGATGATTGACTACATCGTGGATGCTTACGTGAGCGACATGAGCAATGAGAAGGTGTATGAGATTATCGACAAGATAAAGAAGGCCAAGCAGAAATACGGCATCAAGCAGGAGGTGGCACGACCTACGCATCCTAACGAGTTGTTTGCCAACATTCTGAAATACATGCTAGCCAGAGACCAGCGAATGCTGGGGCACCGACTGATGGAGAAATCGTCGTTGGGATACATCAACCCTATCTTCGAGCACTATCACAGCATGAGCCTCTTTCATCTTGCAGAAATGTTCACCTTCAAGGACAGTATGGTGGAATGCGGCGCACTGCGCAAGAGTCACTACCTCATCAAGGAGCACCTCTGCCCTAAGTGCAACCACAGCCATCTGCTCTACACGGAGTGCTGCCCCAACTGCGGTAGTTCTAACCTGAAGATTCAGAACATCATCCACCACTTCTCCTGCGCCAACGTGGCTCCGGAAAGTGCCTATAATGTGGGTGGCATGCTCATCTGCCCGAAGTGTCACAAGAAGCTGCGCCACATTGGTGTGGATTACGACCGTCCGGCGGTGATCTACTCTTGCAACGACTGCGAGAACTCGTTCACCACCCCAGTGACCAAGGCCACCTGCTGCTACTGCCAGAGTACCTATCCGGTGAATGCACTGGTGCCACGAGATGTGGTTGACTATGAGATTACAGAAGAAGGTATCCGTATGCTGACCAAGACGGGACTGATGTTCAGCAACATGTCGAATACATACGATAACTATATGGAATACAGTCTGCTGATAGGCCGTCTGCGCCGCCAGCTGCTGGAGACTTACCGCAAGGACGAGCTCACGGCGATAGTGGGCAAGCTCTGGATTCTGGACAAGAACCAGGAGACGGTGAGAATCAAGGAATCGATTCAGGCACAGTTCTGCCGACTCTTCAACAGTCACAAGGTATCGTACAACAACAACATCTTCTACGTTACCTACATGGCATTCGAAGATGTGGGCGTAGAGAATGCGCAGAGCCAACTGAGCCGGGAAATGTCGAGAGCCATCCGCAAGGTATCAACACAGATAGAGCCAGACCAGATAATTTGCTGCGTGCTCGATACGAAGAGGGCGATGACCAGTGGTCAATATGAAGAGTTCTTCGACCGCATGAACTTCATAGAGCTGACACCGGATGACTACTGCGGCTACTCGGAATCACCGGTTTCTGAGGAAGAGGAGATCAAGCCACAGGAAACCCTTGACCTGACTCCGAAGGATGACGACAAGATAATGAAGCGAGTGAAGCTCTACAAGCAACTCGTGGCCATCCTCGTGCTCATCGCCGGCGTACTGATACTGCTGGCTATCCTGACACTGACACTGCTCAGATAGCAGAAAAGAATCAGATTACAGAAAAGCTTCAGATTGCAGAAGTATCAGATTATAACAGAAGAAAAAGGAAAGGAACAACAGGTATGTTTAACATAGCAGAAACATTAAACCACTTCTGGGATTGGATTTCGACACTCTCGCTGGCAAGCATCGTGAACACCTACTGGTTCCTGTTCTACATCGAGATGCCGAGATATTACATCTTGGAGTATCTGGTCATCTTCTGGCGACTGATGGACAGAAATAAAAGAGAAAAGGAAAGTGAGATTGCCAAGTTCTATCTGCATCGCGAGAACCCGCTCATCAGCATTCTGGTGCCGGGAAAGAACGAAGGCAAGAATATCTATAAGATGGTGAAGTCGCTGAACGAGCAAACCTACCGGAACTACGAAATCATCGTGGTGGATGACGGTAGCGACGACGACACCAAACTGATATGTACCGACCTCTACCGTGCGGGACTCATCACGCACTATCTGAGATTGGAAACCCGAGGCGGAAAGGCTGCCGCCAGTAACTACGGCGCCTACATGGCAAAGGGAAAATACATCGTAAGCCTCGATGCCGACTCCTCGCTCGACCGTGATGCACTGGAAAAGGTGCTCATCCCCTTCTATCTGGATGGTGAGGTGAAAGCCGTGGGCGGCTGCATTGAGGTGAGAAACTACAAGGCAAGCATCTGCTCGTCGCTGCAGGCTTTTGAATACCTGAAGCGAATACAAGTGGGCCGTATCGTGACCAGCGAACTGGGCATCTACCACATCATCTCGGGAGCCTTCGGAGCCTTTGAGACGAAGACGATCAAGGAGGTGGGATACTGGGACATAGGACCGGGACTCGACGGCGACCTGACGCAGAAAATCAGAAAGGCGGGCTACAAGGTAAAGTTCGTGGATGATGCCATCTGCATGACCAATGTGCCTACCAAATGGTACAAGCTGTATCACCAGAGAGTAAGATGGTCGCGCTCGCTCGTAAGATTCCGCCTGCGCAAGCACCTCGACATCCTGCTGCCTACCAAGAACTGGAGCATCCTTAACTGGATATCCAACATGGAGAGTGTGGTGTACGACTGCTTCCTGAACTTCCTGTGGCTGTGGTACATCATCAACCTGGCGATTACCTTCAACACGCACATCGTGGAGGTGCTGGCACTGGGCTACTTTATCAGAGTATGCTTCTCGCAGTTGGCCTTCATCCTGGTGTTGCTCGTAACCGAAAGAAAGAAGACGGCATGGTTCCTCTACAGGTTCACCCCGCTGATGTCGCCTTACACAGGTTACTTCCTGCGCATCGCCCGACTCTCGGCGCACCTGCAGGAGATATTCTTCAGAACATCCTATAAGGATACTTGGAATCCGGAGAAAACTTCACGCTATGCTCAGCTGGAGGGTATCTAAGGAAGTTATTCCGGACAACAAGAAAACAAAAGTGAAAATAGAAATAAAACAATTAATAAAACGAGATTATATGATAGACAAGTCTTTTGAGTTTAAGATAGGAGTGATAGGCCTGGGTTATGTGGGTACCCCCCTTGCCTGCTTATTCTCAAAGAAATACGAGACATGGGGTTACGACATCAATGCCGCCAAGGTGAACAAACTCGCCAGCGGACAGATGTCTGACAACAAGCAACTATCTAAGGCCTTGGCACACGGGCTGAAGTTGACTAGCAATATAGACAACCTGAAAAAATGCAATGTTTATATCATTGCGGTGCCTACACCAGTCAACAAGTCGAACAAGCCAGACATCAGTTGCGTAAGAAACGCCACCCGCACCGTGGGCAGCATCCTGAAGGAAGGAGATATCGTGGTTTACGAATCCACCGTATATCCCGGACTCACAGAAGAGGTATGCGCACCGCTGCTTGAAGCAACCTCAGGTCTAAAACTTAACCAGAATTTCTTCGTTGGTTTCTCACCAGAGCGCATCAATCCGGGCGACCAGGTTCACACCATCGAGAACATCGTGAAGGTAACGAGCGGTTCTACCCCAGAGGCAGCAGAGATTATCGACAGTCTCTATGCTTCAGTGCTTACCCATGGCACCCACAAGGCGCAAAGCATCAAGGTGGCAGAGGCCTGCAAGCTGATGGAAAACTGCCAGCGCGACGTGCAGATAGCCTTCTTCAACGAGATGGAGAAGATATTCGACAAGATGGGCATCAACATTGAGGATGTAACTGCTGCCGCAAAGACCAAGTGGAACTTCGTTCCTGCCACACCAGGACTGGTGGGCGGCCATTGCATAGCCGTGGATCCCTACTACCTCATCAACAAGGCACAGGAGGTGGACGTGGTACCATCGCTGCTCTCTACAGCCCGCGAGGTGAACGAGCAGATGGCAGTATGGATGGCCGGCAAGATTAAGAGTGCCTGCGAAATCAGGAAGTTCGTGGCACCGGAAACCAAGGTGCTGATTCTCGGCTTTTCGTTTAAGCCCGACAGCGACGACATCCGCAACACCAAGGTGGAAGATCTCTACACTAACCTGGTGGGAGCCGGCTACAAGACTACCCTCTATGACCCACTGGTAGATAAAGACGAAGTTTTTAATGAATATGGTATTAAAGTGACCAACGACGATGCGGTGCTCAAGGAAAAGTACCAGATCGTGGTAATTGGTACAAATCATAAGATATTTAACAACATAGACATGAATAAGATTCTCACTGAAAAGGGTTTCATTTGCGACATCTATGGAATTCACAAAGCGAGAACGTAAAAGTGTCCTAACTAACGGGGAAAAAAGTATGAGTAAGTGCAAAGTGTTAATAGTAGATGATATTGCTGAAAACATAGCACAGGTGGTAGATATGCTTAGCAATCTAGACATCGAAATCAAGAAGGCCTATGGTGGCAAGGAAGCCATCGAACTGGTAGAGACCTACAAGCCTAACATCGTCTTGCTAGACTTGATGATGCCAGAAGTGAACGGCTGGGATGTAATCCAGCACATAAGAGCAAAGTATGACAAGAACGAGATGATCATCATCATTACCTCGTTGCTCAACAACAAGGACAATATTGATGAGTGTTACGAAATGGGTGTGAATGATTATGTGACCAAACCTATCATTCCGGCACGAATCAGAAGTTCTGTAGAAAGTCACATGAAAAATATCAGAAATGAAGAGAATGAGCCTAGAGCCGAGCATCATCAGCTGAAGAAGGCGCAGCCTGCATCGTTAATTGAAATGGATCCAGCCAAATATATTGGCTGAATCCACCCAATTAAGCAGGAAAGGATGTGAGCACTTGAAAAGTGCTACAACCTGGTTATATACGACTGAAGCTTCTACTCTTGGAGTATCTGCTTCTGAAGTATCTACTTTTGAAGTATGGCATTAGCATGAGCCACCTGCTCATTACTAGGAGACTCGATCCCTTGCAAAGGGTAAGGGATGCCGAGTTTCTCATACTTATATACACCCAGTGTATGATAAGGCAGGATATCTATGCGCTCGATGTTGGTGAGCGTATCCAGGAAACTGCGCAGCTGCTGCAGATATTCATCCTTATCGGTTATACCGGGAACCAAAACATGTCGAATCCATACGGGCTTGTGTATCTCGCTGAGATAGCGGGCACAATCGAGTATGTTCTTATTGCTATGAAGCGTCAGCTTGCGATGCTCTTCATCATTGATATGCTTGATATCAAGAAGAACGGTATCGGTGACGGCCATCAGACGCTCGAATTTCTTGAAGAATTCCCCTTCTTTCCTAAACGGCTGAGCCGAGGTATCAAGACAGGTGTTGATGCCGCGCTGATGCGCCTTCTCAAACAGTTCTATGAGAAAATCTATCTGCATCAGGGCTTCTCCGCCGCTCACGGTGATGCCGCCCTTGTCGCCCCAATAGCTCTTGAATCGCTCTGCCTTATCCAGCAGGTCATCGGCACTCCACTCTTCTCCTACCCCTGTCTTCCAGGAATCCGGATTGTGGCAGAACTGGCAGCGCATGGGACAACCTTGCAGAAAGATCAGAAAACGGATGCCTGGTCCATCTACTGAACCAAAGCTCTCTATGCTGTGTACAAATCCTTTCATGCAGTTTTCTTCTCTTGGTAATTATCCCAAAGAATAAAAGCAAGCCCAGGAACGACTATAAGAGCAGTGACGACACCCAAAAAATCAACTAAATCCATAATTATTTCTTTTTATTTTTAGACTTTATTACAAAATACATTCCTAATGCAACTATCAAGACCATAAAGAAAACGCCCCAAGCATACAACCTAGTTCTATCTATATTATCTTGCATAATTCCTGCAAAAATGACACCACCAAGAATGAGCTTGACAACATCAAAACAGAATTTGTAACCCTCTTCATAAAGGGCTTTCTTTTGTTCATTATTTAGTTTCATACTGCAAAGATAGAACTTTTTTCAATACCAAGTTTAAATTTGCAGTTAAAATAATATAAATGCCCGCTAAATATCCTCCGGAAAGAAAATCTAGCGGGCAATCTATATGTTACAAAGAGACAAGAGAATTCTTCACTCTTCCCTCTTCATTCTTCACTTTCTTAGAGTCTCTCGTGAGCCTGACGAGCGATTACGTCGAGCTGCTGCTCGCGTGTCAAGTCGATGAACTTAACAGCGTAACCACTTACACGGATGGTGAAGTTCTGGTACTCTTCCTTCTCTGGGTGCTCCATAGCATCCTTGAGCTTGTCGATACCGAATACGTTCACGTTCAAGTGGTGAGAACCCTGGTTGAAGTAACCATCCAATACACCTACCAATGTCTGGGCACGCTCCTCGTCGTTGTGACCCAAAGCGCTAGGACTGATGGTCTGAGTATTAGAGATACCATCGAGAGCATACTCGTATGGCAACTTAGCTACTGAGTTCAATGAAGCCAAAAGACCGTTCTTCTCTGCACCGTAAGATGGGTTGGCACCTGGAGCCAAAGGAGCACCGGCTGGACGACCATCAGGCATGTTGCTGGTGAACTTACCATATACTACATTTGATGTGATAGTCAAGATAGATGTAGTAGGCTCTGAATTGCGGTATGTATGATGCTTCTTGATCATGTTCATGAAGGTCTTGAGCAACCATACTGCAATCTCATCAGCACGCTCATCATCGTTACCATAACGTGGGAAGTCGCCCTCGGTCTTGAAGCTGAGAGGGAAACCGGTCTCATCACGGACGATGTTTACCTTGGCATACTTGATAGCTGAGATAGAATCAACCACGTGGCTGAAACCAGCGATACCTGTAGCGAAGGTACGACGAACATCTGTATCGATGAGCGCCAACTCTGCTGCCTCGTAGAAGTACTTATCGTGCATGTAGTGGATGAGGTTCAATGTCTTTACATAAACGCCAGCCAACCAGTCCATCATATCCATGAAACGTGGCATGAACTCCTCGTATGTCAATACATCACCCTCAACGGCGCGATACTTAGGACCGCACTGCTCGCGTGTCTTTGAGTCAACACCGCCAGAAACAGCGTAGGTCAAGCACTTAGCCAAGTTGGCACGTGCACCGAAGAACTGCATCTCCTTACCTGTCTGTGTAGCTGATACACAGCAGCAGATGCTATAGTCATCACCCCAAACTGGGCGCATTACATCGTCGTTCTCATACTGGATAGAGCTTGTCTTTACAGAGATGAGAGAAGCGTAGTGCTTGAATGCCTTAGGCAAGCGAGAGCTATAGAGTACAGTCAAGTTTGGCTCTGGTGAAGGACCCATGTTCTCCAATGTGTGGAGGAAACGGAAGTCATTCTTGGTAACCATTGAGCGGCCATCCTGACCCATACCACCTACCTCAAGAGTAGCCCAAACCGGGTCGCCGGTGAAGAGCTCGTTGTAAGAAGGGATACGGGCGAACTTAACCATACGGAACTTCATAACCAAGTGGTCGATGAGCTCCTGAGCCTCATCCTCTGTAAGAGTACCCTCGTTCAAGTCGCGCTGGATATAGATGTCGAGGAATGTAGAGATACGGCCTACAGACATCGCAGCACCATTCTGAGTCTTCACAGCTCCGAGGTAACCGAAGTACAACCACTGTACGGCCTCGCGAGCGTTCTTAGCTGGCTGGCTGATATCGTAGCCATACAACTGAGCCATCTCCTTCAAGCCCTTGAGAGCCTTGATCTGCATAGAAACCTCTTCACGAAGACGGATTACTTCGTCGATCATCTCACGGTCGCCCATGTTAGCGAGGTCGTTCTTCTTCTCCTCGATGAGGAAGTCGATACCATAGAGAGCTACACGGCGGTAGTCACCTACGATACGTCCACGACCGTAAGTATCAGGAAGACCAGTAAGAATATGGTTATGGCGCACGAGTTTCATCTCTGGAGTATAAGCATCAAACACGCCGTCGTTGTGAGTTTTGCAATACTTATGGAAAATCTCATGAAGCTTCTCTGATGGCTGGTAGCCGTATGTAGTACAAGCCTGCTCTGCCATCTTGATACCACCGTATGGCATGAAGGCACGCTTCAAAGGCTTGTCGGTCTGCAAACCAACAACCTTCTCCAACTCTTTAGTACCCTCGCCGATATAAGCGGCACCATAAGCTGTCAATCCTGAAACCACCTCGGTCTCCATATCGAGCACACCACCCTTGGCACGCTCTTCCTTCTGGAGCTCCTTCAACATACCCCAAAGGGTATTGGTAGCCTGAGTAGGTTCTGCCAGGAACGACTCGTCGCCATCGTAGCTAGTGTAGTTGTTCTGGATGAAATCGCGAAGATTCACCTCACTCTGCCACAAGTTTCCCTTGAAACCTCTCCATTCTGTTTTCATCATTTTGATATCCTTATTTAATTAAGTTAATAATATATTTATTTTGTACACACTGTTTTCTTCAAAGTCCTGCTGAATCTTTAAACCTTTTGTCTATAAAATCCTGCTATCGTTATTTTCGATGCAAAGGTACTATAAAAAAACGGGAAAAGAGAAGAAAACCCAAAGATTTTTCACCTCTTTCCCCTAAAATCATCATTTATAAGTAGCATTTCTGCACAAAACAAATTGAATGTGCAACATGAATATTACATTTGCTTCAATTTAAATGTTACATTTGCTTCAATTTCTTGAGATACTCTGATGGTATCTCGCCATATTCTGCCTTGAAACAGCGACGGAAGTAGGCCACACTGCTCATGCCCACCATGAACGAGATTTCGCTGATGCTATACTTGCCCTCCAGGAGCAGATGCTCGGCATACTGCATCTTGTATTTGCGGATATACTCGTTGGTGGAGATACCCGTGAGTGCCTTCATCTTGCGATAGAGCGTACTGGTGCTCACCGCCAGACTGCTGGCTACCAGGTTAACATCCACATCGCCACTGATATTCTCGGCGATGAGCTTGTTAAGCTTGTCGAAGAATTCCTGATCTACCTTGCTGAGCGACTCCCTCAACTGCTCCTTCTTCTGCGACAAGTCGGTTTCCTTCGACTCCTGAATCTGCAGTTTGTCTCTACGGCGCTGCAGCAGGAGGTTCTGGATTCGGCTGCGCAGAAGCGAATGCGTAAACGGTTTGGTGATATACGAATCGGCTCCCGACTCATAGCCCTTCTCCTTGGCTTCGAGCGAATCCTTCGCCGTGAGGAGGATGATAGGAATATGGCTGGTGCGCACATCGTGCTTCAAGGTCTTACACATCGCATTGCCGCTCATATTCGGCATCATCACATCCGAGATAATCACATCCGGCACCTTATCCAAAGCCAACGCCAGGCCCTCGCGACCATCTTTTGCCTTCAATATCTCAAATTCATCGGCAAAGGAATCTGCCACATAATTGAGAATCTCCCGATTATCCTCCACCACCAGGAGCTGCGGCTTGCGATTCTCGCCCAGAGCATTCTCCTCTGAATTGAAATCATCTGAAGAAGCCCCAGTTCTCGCAGCCTCATCGCCAGGCAGCTTGGCATTCGCAGCCTCATCGCCTCGCAAGGCCTCCGGATAAATCTCGTTTTCATCCAGAGTTACGATAAAGCTGGTGCCCTGTTCCAGATTGCTTTCTGCCTTTACCTCGCCATGATGCAGGGTAACCAACTTCTTGACCAGCGAGAGTCCGATGCCGGTGCCCGATGCCTGATGCGCTCCGTTTTCCTGGTAATAGCGATCGAAGATATGCGGCAAGGCCTTTGCCGATATGCCATGACCGGTATCGCTTACGGAGATATCCACCAGATGGCGCTCTCCGCTGCGGCGGCGCTCCACGCAGACATCGATGTTGCCCTGGTCGGTATATTTGATGGCATTCGAGATGAGATTATCCACGATGATGGCGATGACTTCCTTGTCGATATACATCTCTATCTGCTTTTCGGGAGCCACAAACCTGATGGTGACATCGGGTTTCTGCGCCAGTTCCTCGTATTTCAGGGAAATCTCATGTACGGCATCCACCACATTGGCCTTCTGCACACGAAGCTGCCTGTTGTCGGTCTCAGTCTTTCGGAATTCCAGAATCTGCGTAATCAGGTCGTTCAGTCTCACGGCACTCTGATGAATCACTGCCAGCTTATGCTTCACCGCCTTCGTGATGTCGGAGGAATGGGAGATATCATCGAGCGGCCCCAGGATGAGCGTGAGCGGCGTGCGGAGCTCGTGGGTGATATTGGTGAAGAAGCGCAGACGCTCCTCGTTGAGTTTCTGCTCCTTCTCGTGGTTCACCTTCTCTGCCCTGAGCTGGTACTTCAGAGCCAGATTGCGCTGATAGACGCGCAGGGCAAGATAGCCGAATGCCAATGCCACCAGGGTATAAAACAGCTTTGCCCACCACGACAGCCAGAACGGCGGACGGACCACGATGGTAAACTTGGCCACCCCCGAAGACCAGGGCTGATTGTGGAAACGGGCACGCACCTGCAACTGATAGGTGCCGGCAGGAATATCGCGCAGCATGATAGACCCCTGCTGCACCGTGCTCCAATCCTTCTGTAAGCCCGATAGCATATAGCTGTACTCCGCAAAACGCTCCTGTCCGAAATTCGGCACGGTGAAGTTGATGGCAAAGGTATTCTCATCGTATGCCAGCGATACCTGGTTGCGAAGGGTCAGGTTGATGATACTATCCGCCTGCTCCATGCCCCGAATCAGAGTCAGCGAGGTGATGATGGGTTTAGGTGCACGCGTCACGGCCAGCAATCGCTCTGGCTGGAAATAGCAGAGTCCCTGTGCTGAACCGAAACAGATGGCCCCCTTCCTGCTACGAACCACACTGGCATCGTTGAAATTGGCCTGCACCACATTGTCCTTTTCATCGAAGTTCAGAATGCGATGCGGCTGGTTTGCCTTCAGACAAGAGATACCGCGATTGGTACTCATCCAGATGTTGCGGTTCAGGTCTTCCACCATGGCACGCACATGTACATTGCTCATGCCCTGCTGCTGGTCGTAGATGGCGATGCGGCTCATCTTCTTGCCGTCAAAGCACACGGCACCCTCGTTGGTGGCAGCCCATATCCTATTCTTGGAATCACATATCAGATGATTCACGGAGTTGGAAGGGATATATTCCCCATCCTTCTTGGAAATACTGAATAATTTCTGCAGTTTCATCTGGGGCGAATACACCTCAATGCCATAGCCAAAGTAACCTACCCACACATGGTGCTGGGCATCCATGGTGATGGCACGCACCTGGTCATTGCCCAGATGATAGGTCTTCACCACCTTCATCTGGTCGATATCCACCACATAGATGCCACGGGCGGTACCCACCCACATCTGTCGGCGGGCATCTTCATAGAAGCAGCGCACGTCTTCGTGGCTATCTGGCAGCACCCGGCGGAATCCGCCCTGCGCCATCTTTACCGTAGCTCCCTGGTTAAAGGAACCAAACCACAGGTTGCCCCTGCTGTCAGTAGCTGCAGCCTGCACGGTGGTACCCGCCTCCTGGGGATAAACATCTACCCGTGTTCTTTCTGCCGAGATAACATTCAGTCCACCGCCATCGGTTCCTACCCATAGCTGATGGTTCTGGTCGATGGCCAAGCCCATCACCGAGCGGTCGGTCAGGCGCTCCACCTGATCGGGGGTTCCCACCCGAATCGTTCTGAACGGCGCAAAAATCTGGGTAAGGAAGTTGATACCACCCCCGTAAAGGCCAGCCCACACATTATTATATTGGTCGAGCAGCAAGCATCGGATGCTGTTGCCAGAAAGACTGTAATCGCCAAATCCCTGTTTGATGAAAGAACAAGGCACCTGGGTACTTGCCTCAAAGAGTTTCCTGTTTACATCGAGCACGGCAATGCCCATCTGCTCGGTGGCCACCAGCATCTTGCCATCGGGCAATTCACAGAAATCGAAGATGCGATGACTGCCGAATATCTGGTCGGACACATGCAGGAAACGCTGACTGAGCGGATCGAAGATATCGATGCCTCTACTCGTACCAATCCATATCGTTCCGCGCTTGTCACGATACAGGCTGTTCACCTCATTGCTTGAAATGGAAAAGGCATCATGGTCACTGTGCTGGAAATTACGAGCCACCAGATGCCGGGTATCGATGAACGACAAGCCGCTCTTTACGTGACCTGCCAGGAGGATGCCGTTGCCCAGATCGAGCACGCACCACAATTGGTTATCGGGCAAACCCTTGACCTGCTTCTTACCGAAATGAGCAAACTTGCCCGTGGCAGGATCCAACTGTTCCACACCCGCCCAATAAGTAGTCATCCAAAGTTTACCATCTTCCGATTGCGTAATACTGGTAATATCGTTGGTGGCAATGCTGGCTGCATCCTTGGCATCATGCTTGTAGCAATGCCATTCTTCAGTTTGATAGTTAAAGGAATTGAGACCATCGTTCTTGGTTCCTATCCATACCACGGGAGCCTTGGCATCATCTATTACGCAGTTCAGTTCGCTGCTCGAGATGCCCTGCCTGTCTCTCCGCTTATAATAATTAAAGAAGCGGTTGCCATCAAAGCGGTTCAGGCCCTCTTCGGTAGCAATCCAGAGAAAGCCATGCTTATCCTGCGACATGCTCACCACATAGTTGCACGACAATCCCTGCTCCAATCCAAGCGGTCTAATCTGATACTTCTGGGCAGGAGCAGCCAGATGAGCCATCAGCGACAGGAGAAATACCCATAGAAATCTTGTTGTTCCGTTCATCATTACATTAAGAATATGTTCATTATTACATTTTCATTTTGATGCAAAGTTAGCAAAAAACGCCCTAAATCTGCCCAAAATGGCTCAAAAATAAGCTAAAAACGATACATAATCGTATCTTTGAGCGATTTGTTACCTATTTTGAATGAATTATTTCCTCCTTTTTGCCCCAATCCATGTACCTTTGCTGCCGAATTACAACAACATTTAGATTTTCAAAACTAACAATAACTAAATCGACTATTCAAATTCGTTAAGATTCAAAAAAAAGATTTATGTTTTGAATAGGTATTAGGAATCTGAAAGGAAAAAGACTGTTAGTAGGGATAACTTAACTATAGACAACAACGACAAATACATAAATATAACGATAACAACAAATACATATTATATATGATGATATACAAAGCACTCTCAGTTCTCCTCTTGATGACGGGCAGCCTCCACACGATGGCAGCTCAAGATGGAACTACAGAATACACTATTCTTACCCAGAGCCCCGAACAGCATATTCAGCATTTCGGAGCCAGTGATGCATGGAGCATGCAGTTTCTCGGTCTGTGGCCAGAGAAGCAGCAGGAGCAGATAGCCGACTGGCTTTTCTCTACCGAAAATGATGCCTTGGGCAAACCGAAAGGCATCGGCCTCTCTATCTGGCGATTCAACCTGGGAGCCGGAAGCGAGGAACAGGGAAAGGCTTCGCAGATTCAGCCGGGCACCAGAACACAGTGCTTCCTCAATGCCGACGGCTCCTACGACTGGAGCAAGCAGGCTGGCCAGCGCAAGTTTCTGAAGCTTGCCCAGCAGAGAGGCGTGCCTTATTTCCTGGCCTTCTGCAACTCAGCCCCGGTTTTCTATACCCAAAACGGACTTGCCACCAACACGGGACGCGGCGGCACGCTCAACCTGAAGGATGACTGCTACGGAAAGTTCGGCAAGTTTATCGCCACTTCGCTCAAAGGCATCGAAGAGCACGATGGCATTCACTTCGACTACATCAGTCCGATTAATGAGCCTGATGGCCACTGGAACTGGACCGGACCGAAGCAGGAAGGTAGTCCGGCAACCAACCGCGAGTTTGCCAAGGTGGCAAAGGAAGTGAGCAAAGCGCTGGTAAAGAACAAGCTCAACACCCAGATATTGATCAATGAATCGAGCGACTACCGCTGTCTGCTCGGCACGCACATGACCGACTGGCAGCGAGGCTATGAAATCAACTCCTTCTTTACCAAAGACAGTACGCAAACCTATCTGGGCAAGGTGAAGCAACTGCTCCCCCTCATCGGCGGTCACAGTTACTGGACCAACACCCCTATCCCCTACATGAGAGAGATAAGAATGCAGATACGCGAGGCGTGCAAGCAGAAGAACATCAAGTTCTGGCAAACCGAGATCTGCATCATGGGCAACGATGAGGAGATAGGCGGCGGAACCCCTTACGACTTCTCGATGAAGACAGCCCTCTATGTGGCCCGCGTCATCCACCACGACCTGGTGTATGCCAATGCCGAGAGCTGGAGCTGGTGGCGTGCTGCCGGCGGCGACTATCGCGACGGCCTCATCCGCATCTACAGCAAGGATGGCTGGAAGAGCGGTTGGGCTGTGGATTCTAAACTGATGTGGGCGATGGGCAACTACTCCCGCTTTATCCGTCCGGGAGCACGGCGCTACGACATCGCCACCACCTCAGCCGATGGCAAGCAGATAGAAGAAGGCTTCAACGACCCTTACGGAGTGATGTGCTCTGCCTATCAGAATGCCGACGGCAAATGGGTGATTGTAGCCATCAACTATGCAGAAGATGTGAAACCGGTGAACTTCAAGCTCGATAATCAGGAGAAGAAAAACTGGCAGATGTACCGCACCAGCGATATCTCTGCCGAAAGTCTGGCACCCGTGGGAACCTGCGATGGAAACACGCTCCTAGCCCCACGAAGCATCACGACTTTCGTACAGAAATAAGTTAAGGAATAAGCCGAAAACAAGAAAAAATAGCCATTTATACTAAAATTAACGAAAAATCCTCATTTTTGAACGATTTATTAACGCCAAAAAGAGGATTTTTCAGTAATTTTGCAATCGCTTTTCAGAGATAAACTGTAATCAAGCAATAATCGCTTACAGAGATAAACTGAATATAGATAAAACGTATTAAGACTATAAAATAAAAAAAGATATATGACATTATCAACTACAATCAAGACACTCGCCTTTGCCTCTATTTTGGCTCTGGCTCCATCACAGATGATGGCGGCAAAGAAGGGAGGTACTTTCACAACAGGAGATAAGACATTTCTCCTCAATGGCAAGCCTTTCGTAGTGAAGGCTGCCGAGTTGCACTACCCACGTATTCCTCGTGCCTACTGGGAGCATCGCATCAAGATGTGCAAGGCTCTAGGCATGAATACCGTCTGCCTCTACGTGTTCTGGAATATCCACGAGCAGCAGGAAGGCAAGTTCGACTTTACGGGTAATAACGATGTGGCTGCATTCTGCCGACTGGCTCAGAAGAACGGCATGTACGTTATCGTACGTCCGGGTCCATACGTTTGTGCAGAATGGGAAATGGGCGGTCTGCCTTGGTGGCTTTTGAAGAAGAAGGACATCCGCCTTCGTGAGCAGGATCCTTACTTCATGCAGCGTGTTGAAATCTTCGAGAAGGAAGTGGGCAAGCAGCTGGCTCCACTCACCATCCAGAATGGTGGTCCTATCATCATGGTACAGGTGGAGAACGAATATGGTTCTTACGGTAAGGACAAGCCATACGTGAGTGCCATCCGCGACATCGTTCGCAAGAGCGGCTTCGACAAGGTGAGCCTCTTCCAGTGCGACTGGTCTTCCAACTTCCTGAACAATGGTCTCGATGACCTTACCTGGACCATGAACTTCGGTACAGGTGCCAACATCGACCAGCAGTTTAAGCGTCTCGGCGAGGTTCGCCCTAACGCCCCAAAGATGTGCTCTGAGTTCTGGAGCGGCTGGTTCGACAAGTGGGGAGCCCGCCACGAGACCCGTCCTGCCAAGGATATGGTAGAAGGAATGGACGAGATGCTGAGCAAAGGCATCAGCTTCTCTCTCTATATGACCCACGGCGGAACCAGCTTCGGCCATTGGGCAGGTGCCAACTCACCAGGTTTCCAGCCAGACGTAACCAGCTATGATTACGATGCCCCTATCAACGAATGGGGATTGGCTACTCCTAAGTACTACGAACTGCAGAAGATGATGGCGAAATACAACGACGGCAAGAAGTTGCCAGCCGTGCCTAAGGCTCCGATGGCTATCATCAAGGTGCCAGAGTTCAAGTTTACCGAGTACAAGCCTCTGAGCTATGGTATCGCAAAGGAAAAGGAAAGCAATGCTCCATTGAGCTTTGAAGATATGGACATGGGATGGGGAACCATGGTTTATGAAACCCAGGTTCCTGCCATCGAGGGAACATCTACCCTTACCGGTGAGTTCCACGATTTTGCCCAGGTATATGTGAACGGAAAGTATGTTGGCAAGATAGACCGTGTGAAGAACGAAAAATCACTCGAATTGCCAGCCATGCCACAGGGTGCTCAGCTCACCATCGTGGTAGAAGGTATGGGACGAATCAACTTCGGCCGTGCCATCAAGGACTACAAGGGTATCATCGGCAAAGTAACCCTCTCTACACAGAAGCAGGATTGCGAACTTGCCCTCACCCCTACCCGATGGAACAACAGTACCATCGCTGATGATTACCAGACTGCAGTGAATGCACTCGCCATGCCATCTAACAAGATGCGCGGTCTGCAGACCAAGGCGGGTTACTATCGCGGTTACTTCAACATTAAGAAGGTGGGCGACACCTTTATTAATATGGAGGCTTTCGGCAAGGGTCAGGTTTATGTAAACGGTCATGCTCTCGGCCGCTTCTGGCAGATTGGTCCTCAGCAGACCCTGTATCTCCCAGGTTGCTGGTTGAAGAAGGGAAAGAACGAGGTCATCGTACTCGATGTAGTAGGTCCTAAGGGCGAAGCAGGCAAGCCAGGTTCTAACGTGGCTCCTACCGCTTTCTGCCAGGATCATCCAGAACTCGACAAGCTGAATCTCGAAAAGAGCAACAAGCACAACGAGCCGGGCCATCGCATGGATCTGAATTCTGAGACCCCAGTATTGAAGGGTGAGTTCAAGGCTGGCAACGGCTGGCAGACCATCAAGCTCGACAAGCCTGTAACGGGTCGCTACTTCGCCATCCAGGCAGAAAGTAGTCAGAGCGGCGACAGCCAGATTGCCATCGCCGAGGTTTATCTGCAGGATGCCAGCGGCAACCGCATTGACCGCAACAACTGGGTAGCCTTCTATGCCGACAGCGAGAAGGGCAACTCAACACTCGATAAGATGTTCGACTTGCAGGAGAGTACTTATTGGCAGACCGAAAAGGGCGCCAACTTCCCACACCTCGGCATCGTGGATATGGGCAAGGAGGTTACCATCTCTGCCTTCGAGTACTTGCCACGTGCCGAGCAGGGAGCTCCTGGTAGCGTGAAGGCATTCAAGCTCTATGTTAGAAAGTAAATTTTTCATAGTTTAAATTATAAATAGTTTTTATCATAAGGTTTATATAAAATATATTGCGAAAGTTAGTTAGAATGAAAAAGAGGCGAGTCGTGAGACCCGCCTCTTTTATTGTATATCTACAGATAAGCCTACCTGAAGATTCACTCCATCGGTGATAGGACTGTTCAGATAATAATACTTCGGCTTATAACCGAAGAGATTATCCAGCGCCGCAGTCACCTTCACCGCCTTGCCGATGCGCTGCACCAGCGAAAGCTTCCAGATGGTGTAGGCAGGATAGCTCACCATAAGGGTTCCCTCGCTTACATTATAATAATTCTTATACTCCACGTTTTCTACACCCGAAAGATAGCGGCCACTCAAGCCGATGTTCAGACCATAATGCTTGGTAAACTGATGGTCGTAATCCATACGGGCATTGAAGGCATGCTCACGAGCCGGAATATACTGGTTGTTGATGGTGTTGCCATCCTTATCCTTCGCCAGCTGCTCCTTGGTATAGGCATAGGTGAAGCGGGCAGAAAATCCGTTGTTCCATCGTGCCTGCACGCCTACCTCTCCTCCACACACGCTGTAGGAATCCAGATTGGTGTAAGGCAGATAAGGCAACTTATCCTCTACACTCTTGAAATAAGGAGCCGATGTAGATAGCTTGTTCTTCACCTTATTATAATAGACGGATGCCGTATAGTTATAATGACCCTTGGTGTATTCGGCAGAGAGATTGAAGTTGTGGCTCACTTCGGCCTTCAGATGCTCGTTGCCTTCCACAATCCAGATGCCGCTCATATCAAAGTTGTAGTATTTCTCCTTCAGCGATGGGGCACGGAAGCCCATACCATAACCTGCTCTCAGCGAGAGATTGCGAATCGGGGTATAACGGAGATTCAGCTTCGGAGTAACATGCGAATCCTTGCCATCCGAGAAATAGTCGTATCGCAAGGCTCCCACCATCTCCCATTGATCCGAGATGCGCCAGTCATACTGCGCAAATACATCGAAGGTATCCTGCTTGCGGGTGCCATTGCTCAGATTGGTATTCATCAGATAATCGTGCATATAGTCGGAACCGATGGTCAGCACGTCGCCACCCTCGAATGCGTGGTTATAGAGCAGGCGGAAAGTGTTCTGCACATTGCTGTAGTCACGGATATCCAGATGGCGAATCGTCTGATAATCAGACTTATCATATTGGTCGAAAGCATAGCTCAACTGCAAGGCATCATCATCGGTGATATCCCAATTCATCTTCAAGCCACCCGAGAAATCACGATAACGCTCTGGTAAATCGGCTGTTCTCACGGTTTCACGGAAGAAATAGCCGGCACGACCAGTGAGACTGAAGTTCTGGGTTGGACTCCATACCAGCTGGTTCTTGAAGTTGGCAGTCTTGTCGCCATAAACGGTGGCGATGACGCGGGTCACGGGATTTTCGGCACTATGCACATCGTAATTATCCAGACTGTTGAAGTTGGCCGTAAACATATTGTTCCAATGCTTGCTGTTCAGTCCGAAGGAAGCGCCATATCGCTGCTCGTTGTGCTTGGCAACTCTGCCGTTCACATTCAGCGTCCAGGGTTTCTTGCCCTTCTTGGTGATGATATTGATAACGCCGCCCGTGGCATTGCTGCCGTAAAGGGCAGAAGCCGCACCTTTCACAATCTCGATGCGTTCCACATTGTCCATGTTCAATCGGGTGAAATCCACATCATCCATTGTCTCGCCTGCCAGTCGCTCGCCATCTACCAGGAAGAGAACGCCCTGACCGCCGAATCCGGAAAAGTTGAGATGGGTCTGCTGATTCATGGCATAAGAGAACTCCACGCCCGGCAACTCCTGTTGAAGCAGATCCTGCACATTGGTGGCATCAAGCTTGGCGATATCCTTGGAACCGATTACTCGGGTCTGGATAGGTGTATCCTTCAGGAACTTAGGGGTGCGGGTGCCCGTAACCACCACCTCGGTGAGGTCAAACTGGCGACTGATGGAATCGAGATAGGCCTCATAAGCTAGGGTGTCACGGATGCTCTTCTGATTTATGCCCGGCACATTGTCATGGGTAGGCACATTGTCGGCGCTGGCAGAAAGCGCTGCGCCAGCCGGAAGAGCCGCCATATTGGCTAATAATATCGAGTATAACAGATATTTCTTCTTCATTGTTTTCGTAAGGATACAATTAATATGGATATTTATAATTGATGGTCATCCAGCACTTTACGCCCTTTGGCGAGAGATAGTTTTCAAGCTGGATAGCGGCATAGGTACCATCCTTCAGCCGGAGGATGAACACATGGTTGTTGAGCGAGAACGATGGCGGCATCGGTGGAATCTCCATCGAGAGCCAGGAAGACAACACCTTGTTTATGGCGATGCCCTGCGATGGCACGGAACCCAGAAGCATCTGCTCCTGACTGTCCCAAACCTCATTCTCCGACCATTCATCTTCGGTAAACGGCTTGTTATGGAAGGCTTCGCTGGTTTCAGGCAACTGATCCATGGAAGTATAGCTGGTTTCCAGAACGGCTCCGCCGTTGGTACGCACATTGTTGCGATGAATGGCAAGGGTCCATTCGCTTGGTGCTGTCTGCTCGGCAGTAGGCACAAAGTAAGTAAAGGTATTCTTCCTGATGCCTTCGCCGAAGACATCAAACCAATACATATATTGTCCAGCCTTTCTGCCCGCTGTGGCAGCAGCATGCCCGGCATCCGATTCATCCTTCTCGCCTGTGGCAGTCATCGGGATAGGATACGCCTCAAACTCGGTCTGCGCCTTTAAGAGAGCCGCCTCATCGCCAGCCTCCGTCAGTTTCTGCAAATGTGGCAAATCGATGTAATACCAGTCCGTCCAACTGGTGGCATTCATCACAATCTGTCCCTTAGCCAGCACAATCTCTTCCGGCTCATCATATATATCATCAAAAATACCGTTGCAGGCAGTAAGCATCAGCATGCCCAAGCCTGCAACGGTCATTTTCAGATGATTCATTTTTATCCAATTCGTCATCTATTCTTGTTTGTATGATAATTGATACTCTATTTCCTGCGAAATATCGCTTTCTTGAAATCTTTCAGTTTTATTTCTTGAAATATTTCTTGCCGTTTACAATGACTACACCCTTGTAGCTTTCGCTAACCACCTGACCATTGAGGTTATACATCTTGCCATCGTTCTTCTTCTGAACATCGTTCTTGACAGAAGAGATGCCGGTAGCCGCACTGTTGAAGCTTGTAACGATGCTGAAAGGCATGGCACCCATCTGGAAAGTATTCACGATGTCGGTAATCTTGCTGCCGTTATACTTCACGAGGATGTTGTTATCCTTCTCGGCATTGAATTCATAGTCACCGTCCATGGTCTTGTTGCCATTCTGTTCTGCGGTGAAGTGGAAGCTCAAGCCATCTTTCTTGTAATCACGGTAGAAACCACCCTTCTCCTCATCGTAGGTCAAACCCTTCACGGTGTAAGTACCCAAAGTCAGGTTACCCATCAGGGTGTTATCCAGTGTATAGGTAGGAACCTCAACATCCACCTTCTGCACATCGCCATCCATATACTTGCGTACATTGTAGGTTACGCCCTCGTTGGCATAAGGGAACATGCCGCCTACATTCACGTTGATAGCACTGGTAACAGCCTTTACATAATATGACTTGATGTTGTAAGTCATGGCAAAAGGCATAGCGCAATACTGGAAGACAGCCTTCAAGGTAAGCGAGTTATCTGCCATGTTATAGGTACCAGATACAGATGAGCCCTTAATATCCTTCTCAACGCCATCCACGGTAACCTGAGCTTCAAAAGGCTGCTCATCCATGGTAATCACATGATTGGCACCCATGGTGAAAGCAACGTTCTTGATGGTGAAAGAAGGAATGGTAGCCATACCCTTCATGGCAGGAAGAGTGATGTTGCCAGCACTCATGCTAGCCATTTCAAACTTCACGGTATCGCTGGCATTCTCAGTATTCTGAGTCAACACGCTCATGGTTGAAGCACCTGCAAAAGTCAAGGCACCATGCATCTGTGCCATCATATTGCCTGCCAACATTGTGGCGAAGACGAGAGTAAAGAATTTCTTCATATCTATTCTATTTGTATTATTTTTTTAATTATTAAATCTATTTTGTTTCACTTATCGTTTTCGGGGTGCAAAGGTACGGAGTTTCCTCCATACCTGCAATACCCATAAATAAGGATTCTCATCAATACCTACTTCTTGGTATCTACTCCTCTATCACTCCCCCATTATCCTTGGCGTTGTAAAACCAGAAACCGAGAATCAATCCTACAAACACCAGCAGGATGCCTACCATCTCTGCCACATGGTTGCCCGGATCCACCCAAATCTCCTTGAAGAATCCGTTGCGGGCTGCAATCTCCACAGCCGTCCATAATACGATGACGTTGGCAAGCGACATGCGCAGATTTCTACCCCAATGACCGATGTACAACTGCTTCTTGAAAATCATGCCCGAACCGATGAGACAGAGGATGCCGATGGCATAAGTCACAGGATGAGTGGTGCCTAGGAACACCGGGTCGTAGCAGAACATTAATAATAGGTATAAGCCCCACATCATGATGTTCCACTCCATAAAGGTAACGATGCTGGCATGATGTGCCATCGGACGAAGCTCTACATAGTCCTTCACGCCGCAATGGTTCTGAATCCAACGGATGAAATTGCAACCCGTCTTGGTGCAGAATATATACATCACCAGGAACATCATCCACATGCCGAAAGTAGCCGGCATAATAAGATATTCAGGACGTGAACCGCGGATTTCCTTCAGTTCCGCACGGCCGAATTCCTCCAGCGGAGTGCCGTTGATGGTGTAAGTATGATGCACGCCGATGCCATTAACATATTCCGTGGCTGTCTCTACCACGCCATTGCCCACCAGGTCGCAATGCACACCATAGCGCTGGGCATAATAAGCCAGCAGGAACTCCACCCAGCCGGTCCAGAACAGCAGGGCACCCGTCATACCGAACACGGTCTGCCTGGTATCACCCTTTACGAATACGCCCCAGATGGTAATCACCAGTCCCACGAAACCCATGGCAAAGGCAGAATAATGCAAGGCAGTCGGCTCCAGCGTATGCTCCATGATAATCATCAGCGCATGACCCAAAGGCATCAACAACAAGATAATCAATATAGACCCAATGGTCATTCCCAAGTTTTTTGTCTTCATCATGTTTTATTTCTATTTATTACTATTTATACTGTTTATTACTATTTTATACTGTTCATTATTATTTCAAATTGGGTTGCAAAGATACAACTATTTAGACTTTTTCGCAATACCTAGAAATAATGATTTGATTTCGCTCGGTTTATCACCATAAATGATGATTAAAATTCATCAGCCTCATCACGGGTAAGCTCCCTATAGACAACGAAAAAGCCTGATATTCCGCCCCTTTTGTTTTTTTTATACTTTCTTATGCCGCAATCTGAATACTTTTGTGTACCTTTGCACCACAAATACAAATTCATTATTTATGTTGACAGATATTGAAATAGCTAAATCAGTTAAACTGCGCCCCATCAATGAGGTAGCAGCAGAACTAGGAATCCATGAAGACCAGGTTGAAAACTACGGTCGCTACATTGCCAAGATTACTACTGGCGACATCGATCCTAACAAGTTCAAGAATCATCACCTCATCCTCGTTACCGCTATCAGTCCTACCAAGGCTGGTAATGGCAAGACTACTGTATCTGTGGGGCTCGCCCTGGGTATGCAGAAGATTGGCAAGAAAGCCGTAGTGGCTCTTCGTGAACCATCTCTGGGTCCTTGCTTCGGCATGAAGGGTGGTGCTGCTGGTGGCGGTTACGCCCAGGTTTTGCCTATGGATAAGATCAATCTCCATTTCACTGGCGATTTCCATGCCATTACAGAGGCCAACAACATGATTGCTGCCCTCCTGGACAACTACCGTTTCCAGCACGAGGCAGAGGGATTCAAGTTGAAGAAGATTCTCTGGCGCCGTGTGATGGACGTAAACGACCGTGGTCTCCGCCGCATCATCACCGGTATCGGCGATAAGAACGGCATAGAGACAGAGGCTGGCTTCGATATCACTCCTGCTTCTGAAATCATGGCTATCATGTGTTTCGCAACTAGCGTTGACGACCTGCGTCGTCGCATCGACAATATTCTCCTCGGTATCACAGAGGATGACAAACCATTCACCGTCAAGGATATGGGTGTAGGCGGAAGTATCGTGGCTCTGCTCCTCGATGCCCTGAAGCCAAACCTGGTTCAGACCACAGAGGGCACTCCTGCCTTCGTTCACTGCGGTCCGTTTGCCAATATCGCCCATGGCTGTAACTCAGTAATGGCTACAGCTGCCGCTCTGGAGTATGGCGACTATGCCATCACAGAGGCTGGCTTCGGTGCCGACCTCGGTGCAGAGAAGTTCTACAACATCAAGTGCCGCAAGACTGGTCTGCAGCCAGACCTCACCGTGCTCGTTGTAACTCTCCAGGCATTGAAGATGCATGGTGGCGTATCTCTGGAAGATATCAAGAAGCCAAACGTTGCTGGCATGGAGGCTGGCTATTGGAACCTCGATAAGCACGTGAAGAACCTGCAGAGCTTTGGTCAGACCGTGGTTATCGCCTTCAACAAGTTTGCTACCGATACCGACGAGGAGATTGATGTATTGCGCAAGCATTGCGAGGAGATGGGTTGCGGCTTCGCCGTAAACAGTGCCTTCGCCGAGGGTGGCAAGGGTGCGATGGAATTGGCAGAGCTGGTAGTGAAGACCATCAACGAGCATCCATCTGCTCCTCTCTACTTCACCTACGATGACGATGAGCCAGTGGAGAAGAAGATTGAGGATGTAGCCTTCAACCTCTATGGTGCCGGCAGCGTTACCCTGAGCGATTCTGCCAAGGCAATGATTGAAGAAATCAAGAAGCTGGGTGCCGAGAAGTTCCCTATCTGTATCGCCAAGACCCAGTATAGCTTCTCTACCGATGCCAAGGCATACGGTCCAACAGATGGTTTCGAGCTTCACGTTCGCGACATCACCGTAAATATGGGTGCCGAGATGATTGTAGTCATCGCTGGTCCTATCATGCGAATGCCAGGTTTGCCAAAGAGCCCACAGGCAGAGCGCATCGACGTAGTAAATGGTGAGATTACTGGTCTTTCTTAAGTCCCACAGATTTCACAGATTCACACAGATTTTTATATAAAACTGTTCGCCCTGAAAGAGCAAAAGCGTTCGATAGACAATGCTTTTGCCTTTCAGGGCGATTTCTTATCTCATGCTGAATTCACAACCGCAATATAGCTGGTTGTAGAATTCATTCTGTTTCAACAATTCTCCTCGGCGATTCTGCAAACCGCCTTTTCTCCAGTTCATATCCCACCACTCTACATCCGGGCATCCCTCTACGGCGATATGTCCGGCAGCATCAATCTGCCTGATGTTCTTCCATCTCGAAGAAGCCAGCGTGGTGGTAAGCAGATGGAATCCATGCTCCTGCGCATACTTAGCCGCATGCTTCAGGCGATAGAGGAAACAAGCCGAGCAGCGGCTTCCCCTTTCCGGTTCATTCTCCAAACCCTTGATGGTGGCAAGCCATTCCTCATGGTCGTACTCATCCTCCACGTATGGCACACCCTGCGCCTCCAGGAATCGCATCAGCTCGTGCTTGCGAATCTCGAATTCCTGCTGCGGATAGATATTACTGTTGCTGAAATACACCGTAGGCTTCATACCATTACGAAGCATACACTCCACGATGGCAGACGAACAAGGGGCACAGCAGGCATGCAGCAACACAGCCTGACCATCGGCCTTGCTTCCATCAGGGAGAGAAAGTTTCACGAATTTATATTGTTCTTCTACTGGAATCTTCATTTTTACTTTGAACTTTAAACTTTTTACTAAAAAAAACAAATGGAGTACAATCTCTCGACACCCCCCATTTGCCCAAATATATGCGAAAACTAGTGCAAAGTTACGAATATTTTCTGAATCACCAAATTTTTAGGCAATGTTTTTTCAAATTAATCTATTTTTCTCGTATTTTTTACCAAGACTTAACACTTTGCGCCAGTTTTTAACTATCGTAACCGCTTTTATACGAATTATTTACACCATCAGCCTCAGCATTATTTCAGCTCTCGCTTCAGGGTAATCACAGTCATTTCAGGCCATGCTCCCAGGCGGAACGGGAAGGAACCGCCCAAGCCTGCAGATACATAAAGCAACTGTCTGCCCTGCCAGTATTCACCGCCCCACTCCTTGAAAGCCATCTTGGCAGGAGTCAGGTTGCCAATCTTCAACTGTCCGGCATGGGTATGACCAGCCAGTGTCAGTTGGGCACCCGTCTTCTGCACCTCCCTGCGCCAATGATGCGGGTCGTGGGTCAGCACAATCTTGAAGGCATCCTTCTCCACCCCCTTCATCGCCTTCTTCAGATTACTGCGGTTGGTAAACGGCGGCTGTCCCGCATTCTCCACACCGATAATCTCTATCGAAGCCATACCATGCGACATGGTGAAATGCTCATTCATCAGCTGGTGCCATCCCATCTGCTCCTGCAGACTGAACAGCAGTCGTCTATTCTTTCTCAAATCCCTGATGCCATGATGTGTATTGTATTCGCAATAGTCATGGTTGCCCCACACCGAGAAGATGCCATCGGGCGCATGCAGTTTCTTCAATTCATCCACATAAGCCTCCACCTCGCTGGCATCATTGTTCACCAGGTCGCCGGTAAAGAGCATCATCTCCACCCCCTCGGCATTGGCACGTTCCACCACCTGCTTCACGAAATCAGAACCCTTAGGGAAGGTACCCAGATGGAAATCGCTGAAATGCAGAAGCTTGTATCCGTCGAAATAAGGAGGAAGATCGGGTGATGAATAAGTGATGTATTTCACCTCCAGCCGTTTCCAGCCCGCCACGAAGCCAAAGAGGAACCACCCCATCAGTGCCAGCGCCGGCAAGATGGCGAAGAACCAAGGCATCATGAAATCGAAGAGGATGAACACCACCTTCGGCATCACGGAGAAGAGAATCAGCGTAAAGAGCACCCTCACCGACTCCCGATGAAACTTGCCCAACTGCAATCCCATCTCGGCAAGGAGGATGAGCAACGTAGGAACCCACCAGAGGATAGCAAGCGCCAGGGGGCATTCGTTCACCCCGATATGCCAAAGCCACACATCGGGTACTATCGAAAGCGCCACGACGCCCACGACATACAATATCGATCGAAATATCTTTTTTATAACCTTATTCATATACCTATTATTATAGATAGCAACATCTAGTTTATTTTAGATTGCAACATCGTTGTTTAATTAGATTGCTGCATCTAGCTGCAAAGGTACTGCAAATCGGAGACAATACAAAATAAATCCTCATCTTTTTATCCTACAAGGCATAATATTCCATTTATAATGCAAGTCAATAAAACCCACTTCTCCTTATTTAACTTTCTTTTGCTAAATCTCACGCAAGTTTTTCCTTCTTTCGTTATTTTAAAGACAGAAAACAATATCAAGCATGCTGATATTTTTTCTAAGCCAGGGAAAAACAAACACTCCCCCTGGCGCCCTGAAAGGGCAAAAGCTTTAAAAACAAGTAAGAATTAATAAGAAAAGAAAGGAAAAGAATAAGTATGAGAAAAATAGATTTCAAGAAGGCGTGGCTGGCAGTGGCACTGCTCCTGTCAGCCCTCACCTTCCAATCGTGCAACAACGATGATGACACCGATTGGGACCGTGTTTTACCAAATGCATTGGTAACAGTAAAACAGAATGGCGATGCCTGCTATTTGCAGCTCGACGACAACACCACGCTGCTCGCCAAGAACCTCAACAAGCCATTCGGCGACAAAGAGGTGCGTGCACTCGTCAACTACTCAACTACCAATGAGAAGAGCGACAAGTACAACCAGGTGGTTCATGTAAACTGGATAGACAGTATCCTGACCAAGAAGCCAGTACCATCCATGGGTTCCGACGTGGCAAACAGCGAGAAGTATGGCAACAACTGGGTAGATATCGTTCGCGACTGGGTAACCGTAGCCGAGGATGGCTATCTCACCCTCCGCTTCCGTGCTCTCTGGGGAGGTCAGAATCCTCATTACATCAATCTCGTAACAGGAGTAAACCCTGAGAATCCATACGAAGTAGAGCTTCGTCATAACGTAAATGGCGACCCTCAGAACTACTGGCGTGATGCCCTGGTAGCCTTCAATCTCAACGAAGCCCTGCCAGATACCAAAGGCAAGACGGTGAAGCTCACCATCCGCTGGCGCTCAAGCCAAGGCTACAAGAAGGTAGATTTCGACTACTGCTCCCGCAAGTCCTTCACCGGCTCCAGGATACTGGAAGGCTATAGCGAACCAGGCGAACTCAACAGAGAAATCAGATAAAAGAGAATTCTGAAAAGGAAAAGGATATAAGGAATAAAAGAAAATAAAGAAATAAGAATCCCCTGATGAAATCTCCCCACCGGAGTTCATCAGGGGATTCTTGTATTTATTAGTAGTTACTAATCCCCCTATCGATACAAAATTAATCTTTTCTCATGAAAACACAAAAGAAAAAGCCAGAAAAACTTGCATAAAAGAAAAATATTCTAGCTGTATGGTAGAAGTTTTTCGTGAAAAGTTTTGGAGATTAGGAGATAAAGTGTTATCTTTGCCATCAGATTCAAAAACGAATAATCAAACTGAGTTATGATAGTAAGACCAAAGCGCATTTATCGCAAGCGCATACCATACGGCATGCAGAATTTTGAGGATATTATAAAAGAGGATTGTTACTATGTGGACAAGACTCCTTTCATAGAGCAAATAGAAGAATCCAACAAGTATTTCTTCTTCATTCGCCCTCGCCGTTTCGGCAAGACACTTACCCTCTCCATGCTTGAGAATTACTATGATATCAATAAGAAAGACAAGTTTGAGGAAATCTTTGGCAAGCTATACATCGGGCAGAATCCTACACCAGAGCATAATACATATCTCATCATCCACCTCAATTTTGCCGAGGTAGCAGCAGGATTGGATGATTATAAGGATGGACTGGACAACCATTGTCGTCTTGTATTCAATTTCTTTTGTGACATCTATGCACATATTCTTCCTACTGGTACCAAGGAAGGATTGCAACAGGAACCTAATGCGGTATCCAAGTTGAGATTTCTTTGCCAGAAGTGTCAGGAGGTGGGAAAGAAGATTTATCTCTTCATCGATGAGTACGACAACTTCACCAACATGATTCTCGCCCATGAGGAGCATCTTGTGAGGTATCGCAACCAGACCCACGGTGAGGGATACTTGCGCCAGTTCTTCAACACCATCAAGGGTGCGGCTGGCAATACCCTGGGCAGAGTGTTCGTCACGGGAGTAAGCCCTGTGACCATGGATGACCTGACCAGCGGATTCAACATCGGAACCAACTACTCCCTAAGCACAAAATTCAATGAGATGACGGGCTTCACGGAAGAAGAAGTGAGAGATATGCTGGATTATTACAGCAGCGTCCTGCCGTTCAATCACACCACCGATGAGCTGATCAAGGTGATGAAGCCATGGTACGACAACTATTGCTTTGCCGCCAAGAGCTATGGCAAGACCACGATGTACAACTCCGTGATGGTGCTCAATTTCATTAGCAACTATATAGATAATGAGTACGACATCCCCGACTCCATGGTAGAGACCAACATCCGTATCGACTATGACAAGATGCGAATGCTCATCCGCCACGACAAGGAGTTCGCCCATGACGCCAGCATCATCCAGCAGTTGGTGACCCAGGGATTCGTGACAGGTACGCTCAACGAGAACTTCCCTGCCGAACGAATCAACGACCCTGACAACTTCCTCAGCCTGCTGTTCTATTTCGGTATGGTGACGATAGACGGAACATACAAGGGTGAGACCAAGTTCATCATCCCGAATGAGGTGGTGCGTGACCAGATGTACACCTACCTGCTTGACACCTACAAGGAGAATGACTTGGTATATGATAGATATAGCAAGGGCAAACTGGAGAGCAAACTGGCATACGATGGACTATTCAAACCATACTTTGAGTATATCGCCGACTGCCTGAAGAAGTACTCCTCCCAGCGAGACAAGCAGAAGGGAGAGGCTTTCGTGCATGGCTTCACCTTGGCGATGACGAGCCAGAACAAGTTCTATCGCCCCATCTCTGAGCTGGACAATGACGGCGGCTATGCCGACATCTTCCTCTCTCCGCTCTGTGACATCTACAAGGACATGGTGCATTCATATATCATCGAGTTGAAATATTGCAAGAGCCAAACCACAGATGAGCAAGTGAAAAAGCTCTTCGAGGAGGCTTCAGCTCAAATCTCTCGCTATGCGGACTGTGACATGGTCAGAGAGGCGGTAAAGACCACAAAGCTCCACAAGCTGGTGGTCATCTACCGCGGAGCGGAAATGGTGGGTTGCGAGGAGATATAAAACTTAACTCACATTGCAGCCACTCGTTATGTAACTGTAACTCCTTGACCTGTGTGCTGGCAAATCCCTGATGAAACCTCCCCCATCGGAGTTCATCAGGGATTTTTTGTTTTTGATGGGTATTAATCCCGATGTCTTGGTTCCGGCTCCGCCACCATTGCCGTTTTTTCATCCGGCAATTCATACCTCCTGATATGATGATCTTCCAGGAAGATATGGTTCAGCGTAAAGGCCAGCGACTCCAGGGTCTTCTCCCTGACAGCCGGCTTCAGTTCACATTCCCAGATGACGATGGTATGCCATCCCATTTCAGCCAACCGATGCAGCACCTCATGGTCCCGTTCCCGATTCCTCCTGATTTTATCCTGCCAGAACTTGGTATTCGATTTCGGCATCACATAATACTTGCACCCTTCATGTCCATGCCAGAAGCATCCATTCACCAGAATGCAGGTACGATACTTCCTGAGCACAATATCCGGTTTTCCCGGCAACCGTGGATGATTGAGCCTATACCTGAATCCCCTAGCCCACAGGAACTTCCTGACAAGAATCTCCGGTTTGGTATCCTTGCCCTTGATTGCCGCCATGTTATGGTGGCGCTGTTCTATGGTCATTCTATCTGGCATACGCTTAATTTATTAAGACATCTTTTTCCTAATCTAATCCCCCCATTCGATACAAAATTAATCTTTTCTCCTGAAAACACAAAAGAAAAAGCCCAAAAACTTGCATAAAAGAGAAATATTTCTTATTTTTGCAGCAAATAAAAAGAAAAAACGATGGCAAAGGAAAATATAGACTTATCAGTAGTCCTTCATGATGATAGCGACTATAAGGACTGGCTCGTAGAACTCAAGGAGCGATTCTACAGCCATCGCCTAAAGGCATCTTGCGCTACCAATGGCTACCTGTTAGACTTCTATTGGAAGCTGGGACGAGACATTGAAGCTAAGCAATATACCAACAATTATGGTTCTGGTTTTTACAAGAATCTCAGTCAAGATTTGAAAAATGAAATGCCGGGGGTAAAGGGATTCTCGCCAACCAACTTGAAGTACATGAGCTACTTTTATAAGCTCTATGCTCCATTGGCTGCAAATCGTCAGCAAGCTGCTGACGATTTTGAAGAGAACTTGTATAAAACTGATATTCAATCAGTTGCAGAACAAAACAAAAATCGTCCGCAGCTTGCGGACGATTTCAAGATGCTTTTTCTCATTCCTTGGGATCATCATCGCCGTATCATCGATAAATGTAAGAATGATATGGACAAAGCCTTGTTCTTCGTAAGAAAGACTTGGGAGAACAACTGGGGACGTGACGCTCTTCTCAACTGGCTTGATACCGACCTTTATGAGCGTGACGGCAAAGCCATCACAAACTTCCAATCCACGCTCCCTGCTGTGCAGAGTGACTTAGCGCAACAGATAACAAAAGACCCTTATCAGTTGGATTTCCTTAATCTTAGGGAGAAATATGACGAGCGTGACATTGAAAATGAATTGGTGAACAACGTTACACGTTTTCTTATGGAACTTGGAAAGGGATTTTCCTATATGGGCAGACAATTTCGTTTGGAAGTAGGTCAACAGGAGTTCTTCCCCGATTTGCTTTTTTACAATACCCACCTCCACGCCTATGTGGTCGTTGAGTTAAAAGCCCAGTCGTTCCATCCATCGTTCTTGGGGCAACTGAGTTTCTATGTATCTGCCATTAACCATCAGTTCAAGACCGATATAGACAACCCGACCATCGGCTTGCTCATCTGCAAGGACAAAGACAATGTGGTGGCGAAATACGCCTTGGAATCATACAAGGAACCGATGGGAATATCAGAATATCAACTATCCAAACTCTTTCCGAAAGACTTTAAGTCTTCTATGCCGACTATAGAGGAATTGGAAAAGAGATTAAAAGATAATCAAGAATAGCTTTGATAAAAGAGAAATATTTCTTATTTTTGCATTATCTTTATAGGATTAAGAGGAAAGGACGAAAAATGGAAAAAGAAAACAACAGAATACAATTACCCCTAGAAGAAATCAAGCTCGCCTTCGCTGCATCATGCGTTGAGGGAGCCGCAAGAAAGCTAGGGGTATCATATATCGAGATATACGAAAGAATGAGAAAAGTTGATTTAATCAACAAGTTCATTCTGCCCCACTATGATACGCTCCATACAGAAAGTAGAGAGTATCTTATAGAAAATGTCATAGAGTGTCTAACTAATTGGGAGAAGAAAGCTTCTCATCAATAAATACTTAGTTTATAATGGAACAGAAAAAATATAAACAGATCAACACAAAGACGCCTGAGATTCAAGAAATGATTCTCAGCTATCAGATAGGTGGCGTAGCATACGAACTATCACAGCGTCTCGAGATTTCGCCAGCCCTGGCTCTTGATCTCTTCTATCGCAGCAAGACCTGTGCCCAGCTCCACGATAAGCGCACAGGCTTGTATCTTATGAGCAATGGCTACATCGCCGATGATTTCATTTACGAGAAACAGAGAGGATACTAAGCCGCAGTTTATACCTGAGATACCTTGCCCCACACGCTCTGAAGGGACAGGATAGCAAACAGAAATGAGCGGTAAGAAACTCGACAGGTTCCGCAAGGTCTGCGCATCGGTACACTTTATTCCTCCTCGTCTCTACGCCTCCTTTGCCACTTATAATCATTATACAATACCCAGAAACCGCCTCCCCAAAAGAAGAGACAGCCCACTATTCCCACTACCTGACAATATGTTTCAGATGGAATTCTTCTTGATACTTCCGGATGAAGAAACATATTAATGCCGCCACACGCAAAAATCAGACACAACAGGTAAAACTTAATTTTAATCGATATTTTCTTCCTATAAAAAAGGAAACAAACCAAAGAAATACCTACCATTAACATTAAAAATAATGAAGATATTCTCCCAAAAGAAAAATCTTCATGCCCCGACAACCTAAGGTATAACTTGTATATGGAAGCAGCAACCAATACCAAACCAACAGCATAACCTAGCAAAATCACTTTTCGATTATCTTTAGAATTGAAAAGTGAATCCACGTTCTTCCAATATTTATCCATATCTTTCATAAGCCTCATTCCTATAATAAAAGTTACTGAACTTTCTCAAGTTATCGCCTCACGCCCTGAAAGGGCAGAAGCACCTAGCCCTAGGTAACACCCTGTGTTTTAAATTATTTTGCCCTAATTCTTAATAATTCATCTTCCGAAAGACCAGTATATCTCGCGATTTTATCAACAGGTTCATTTTCCATCAGCATATTCTTAGCTACTTCTATTTTAGCCTCTATGATAGCTCCTTTATATGCTGCAATATGGTCACGCATCACCTTTATTGCATCATCATATTTCTCTTGATCTTCCTTGCAGAGTGCAGTAATATCCTCTATCGCAGCAAGTTTCTGGAAGAGTTCATTTCCTGCCAAAGAAGGTATTTTGTCCAATATACTCATATTATTTAATTCTATTAAAAGAAACCATTCTTATATCAATTAACACCATTCATTGGCAAAATTAATCTTTTCTCACGAAAACACAAAAGAAAAAGGCCAAAAACTTGCATAAAAAAGAAATATTTCTTATTTTTGCAGCAAAATAAGCTGTAGAAATATGACAACAGAAGAACAATATAAAAATTTCATTAAGAATTGCACTACCTCACCAAATAGTGTCAACAACTATAGTGACTTTAAGCGCATCAATAAAACTGTAGCCAAAATCAAAGGAGTTGATTCCTTTGATATCTACTCTTGTGTACATACCAAAGAATTACAAGATATCATTGATTCACTTAACAACAATGAAGAATTCAAGCAGTATGAGAAAACTGGTAGTAACCAGTATTCAAACGCCCTAAAGACATACATGCGATTTCTATGCGCCAAGGAACTTTTCTCGAACGAGATTAAAAAGACAGAAGCTCCAGCAAAGGCTACAGGACTTCAGCAAATTTACTATGGTGCTCCCGGCACAGGTAAATCAAAGGCTATCAAAGATTTGACCTTTGGTGAAGATGTTATTCGTACTACATTCCATCCAGACTCTGATTACGCCTCTTTTGTAGGTACATATAAACCTATTACAGAAGAAGTTGATCTCCGAGATTGCTATGGGAAAAAGGTCATCGATGACGAAACTGAGGAAGTTGTGAAGGAAGAAAGAATTGCCTACAAGTTCATTCCTCAGGCTTTTCTCGAAGCCTATGTGAAAGCGTGGAAGAAACTAAGCAGTAAAAAGGGTGAAAAGATCGATAAAAGCGAAAATAGAATCCACCCAGCACTTCTCGATACACCAGAAATTTTCACAAAGAATAAAGCATCAAAAAAGCAATATCTTATTATCGAAGAAATAAACAGAGGAAATTGCGCCCAGATCTTTGGTGACCTTTTCCAATTGCTTGATCGCAACGAATATGGTTTTTCTGATTATCCTATCATTGCAGATAAGGATATGCAGAAATTTCTTAAAAAGGAATTTGAAGGATGGGAGATTACGAATAAAGAAAAATCAATCAGCTCTATGGCGAAGCCAATATGGTAAGCCTCATCATGAAGGGAGAACGACTTGTTTTGCCTTCAAACCTCTATATTTGGGCAACAATGAATACCAGTGACCAGAGCCTCTTCCCTATTGACTCTGCCTTTAAACGTCGTTGGGATTGGAAGTATGTGCCTATTCGTGAAGGTCGTGACAAAGCAACCAATGCTCCTCTCAACTGGTACATCAATACGGGTGATAAGCAGTATGACTGGTGGTCATTCGTCAGCCAGGTCAACAAGTTGATAGGTTCACTTACCAATTCTGAAGACAAGAAACTCGGCTATTTCTTCTGCAAGGCAAAAAATGGAGAAATCGATGCCGACTTGTTCGTTAGTAAGGTTATCTTCTATCTCTGGAATGATGTGTTTAAGGACTATGGTTTCGATGATAAGGACTTTCAGGATGAAGAGGGCAAAATTCTGTCTTTCGACCGATTCTACGAGGATAAGAACGGCAAGACTAACGTTGATATAGCTAATGTTGAGTTGTTCCTGGATAATTTGGGAGTAGAAAAAGCCTCTTTTAATAAAGAAGAAGATGTAGACGATGACGATTCTATTGAAGAAGAAGTTGAAGACAGTTCTACAGAAAAAAGAAGCAGAGACAATTCACATTATACAATTAACGGTCAAGGCGACTATAAGAAAGGCCCATTAGCCCTTGCTGTATTACAGAATTACACCAATAGTAATCCATCAAAGACTGTAAAGGAAATTATGGAAGATTGGACCCCAGTAGTAGTAAATGTCCCACACATGCTCGAAACACAAGAAGAATATAACACAAGAATCTCAAATTCTAAAGATAAAAGCAATCGTAGCAGAGCCAATATTGTAAAATGGGGCAACAACAATGTTATCTATATTTCTACAGAATGGAACATAGATACCATCTCTGAGTTTATCCAAAAGGTAAATGCGCAAGATTGGGGTATTAACATTGAGAAAATAGAAGAATAAGCAGATTATGAGAATCCTCATAGAAGAACATCAGTATCAGGCTGAACAGATCAAGGATGTCCTGCACGGTATCGACGCCATGCAGGACATCGATGGCAACGTCAGCGTCAACTACGTTGGGTATTACTACAATACCCAACTGAACGATTGCGTCTTTATTTTGCCAAAGGTACTGCTGGAAGACACTCCAGAAGGCGAAAGAGTTTTTGGCAAATACGCCCCAGAAAACATCGTCAACCTGAACCAGAACAACCCTCTTTCTCAACACGAGAAAGACTTTATCTACGAATTCTCCGTCTGGATATACCGCACCATCGAGGTTTACAACAATACCACCAGAAACGGTATCGTCTATCACCAGAAAATAGCATGTCTCGGAAAAAGTACCCGACAAATCAACAATACATTCCTCGATATTCTTCTGGCTCTCATAGACTTCAATAAGCATAACCAGGATTTCATCTTCTTCATCCTGAAGAACATTCATTCTGGTTACAACCGCATTCATTGGTCTAAGACCATATCCACCACAAGAGCCATTGTCTGCAAAAACAGTCCTGTTTATACCAATCCTGTTAACAGGAAAAAGCAGATCAACTTCGATGAAGAGTTACTGATTATTTTCTATTCCATCCTGAATTATATCAGCGAAAGATATGGTTTCACCAATCATATCAACTGCAACTTCCAGTTAATCACAGGTTATCGTTTCAAGACTTATCTGGATGGATTAGGAAAGACCAGACTCCTCCAGATAAAATACAAGTACTTTTCGGATAAAGCATTATATCTCTGGAAGTTATGCTATGACTTCTTTGACAACGCCAAGCGCATGAACATCCAGAAGGAACGTAAAGAGTATCTTCTGGTTAAGAGTTTCAATATCGTTTTCGAAGCCATTATTGATGAACTTCTGGGAGAAAAGAACATCCCAGCTGGTCTGAAAGAACAGGCTGACGGCAAACGCATAGACCATTTGTACACCTACCAGAACCTGATTACAACCCAAAATCAGGAGCCAGTTTATTACATCGGTGACAGCAAATATTACAAGCTGGGCCATGCCATCGGAAAGGAATCTGTATATAAGCAGTTTACGTACGCCAGAAATATCATTCAGTGGAACCTGAACCTCTTTATGAATGACGACAAGGACGATGAAGAGCTTCAATACGACAAGCGTAACTTTGGCAACGTACCAAAGCTCCGTGATGATTTGACGGAAGGATATAACATCATTCCGAACTTCTTCATCAGCGCAAAGATGGCAGAGAATCTATCTTTCTCAGACCAGGTATCGTCAACCGACAGGGAACATAAGTGCTTCAATACTCAGCATTTCAACAACCGCCTGTTCGATCGAGACACCCTCCTAGTCTTCCATTACGATGTAAACTTTCTCTATGTCGTATCTCTGTATGCCCGTCATAATGAGCACCAGAAATTTTCCTGGAAGAACAGAGTCCGCAAGATATTCCGGGATGAAATCCAGAAAATGCTGGATGAAAGATATGAGTTCTATCGCCTCACGCCAAAAGAAGGTACTCAAGTAGAAGAATTCGTCAACAGGCATTTCAGAATGCTTATCGGCAAAATCTTCTCTCCATCAAAAGACAATGATTATCTGATACTTGCACTCGAAAAGAACAATTCTGATGAGAAGCTAAAAGAAGAGATAATAGAGGCTGCCAAGGAGAAATTCCATCTAGAGGGATTTGCCTTATCAGCTAACGGCAAGATTGACTAGCCTATTATAAGATACTTTTCACTACCCCAACATCCGCTGCAGCCCAGTCGAGATTTTTCAACTCTACAGGGCTGCACCATTTGCTATCAGCATGCTCCCTTCTGTTGAACCCATCAGCCTCAGCTATTGGAGTACACAGATAAGCAGTCATCGTTATCGAGAAATCGGGATACTCGTGATTCACGGTCACCAACTCTTCTCCTACTTCTACAGGATAATCCATCTCCTCCATCAACTCACGAGCCAACGCCTGTTGAGGAGTTTCACCAGGTTCTATCTTGCCACCAGGAAACTCCCATTTATAGCTGGTATATTCAAACTTCGTCTTACCTTTCTGCATGCAGAGGTACTTGCCATCATGGCAAACCACGGCTGCTACTACATTATAATGTTTCATTGTCTTTACTTCTTAAAATGGTCTTTACTCCTTTTTAAAACTATACATTTGCCAAAGTTGCCGCATACTCATATACAGAACCAGGCATTGGAGTCTTAAGATTCCAAACTATCTGCATCGGCTTATTGCCAGCATATTTATCAAGAGTAACCTTACCCAGATAAACATATCCAAGGGTACGATACTTGTTTTCTGCCGCATTCTTCTGCTTTCTCACAAACAGCAGCATTTCTCGTGAACCCTTTATATAACTTTGACCAGTAGGCGATTCTTGCCTAACAGAGTTCTGCGTCTCCCAATGAAATTTAACCGCACTTTGAGCAAAATCCTTATAGTTAGTATTCGAACCCTCTTCTCTATCCTTGATAACATCTACAAACATCGCTTCCATCGGAATTCCATTCAGCGTATTACGCTCACATCCCTCTCTACTAGATGACATCTTCTCTAAAGTAGAAGTTTCTATGGCTACCTGTATCTGAGCCTTGGTATATACTCCATGAAGTTTCAGCGGGAATGAATCTCGGAACACCGAGTTGTCTTCCTGCTCCAAAGCATTACAGCGAGACATCATTATCTCTGTCAATTGACAAACCTCATCTACAAAGACATCATCCTCACTCAATCTATTGAACATCTGCTGCAAGCTAACATACTCACCAGCAGAGATATACAAATCATAATATAACATTAATGCCATCTTCTTCTCCTTAGCTGTCAGCAAGCCCTCGCTTACCTTAAAACGGCGAACAGCCAAATCATGGATAAAACTGAAATAGGAATAAGAATCGGTAGAGAACCATTTCTTGCTCACAGCACGTGACAATTCTACATTAAATTCAGATGCCCTGGCTGTTACCCCAGCCAGATGACACAAGCCATTCCAAGTATTGCCATTATAAAGTTTTTCCAAAGGCACATGGGTAAGTCTGAGAAAAGAAGCAAGCGATAATGGCTCACTAAACTTCTGCTCAAACTGCTTGATGGTCTGAATGATTCTCGACTTCTTGAAACTATTGATATATCCCGTAATGTTTTGGATGATATACTCCTTTGCCTTAGGCTCTAATTGGATAGTACAACCCAGTGGAAGATGAGGAAAATCTTTTTCTACCTCTTCCTTCACACTCATTGATGTTCGTCCCATCAAAGCACGGAATCGATCCATATAATTGAACTCTGCACGAGAATGACCTACGAAATCCAAAACCGTGAGATACTGCTTATCCTTGGCTTTTCGAAGACCACGACCAAACTGCTGCAAGAAGATGGTTAAACTCTCTGTAGGACGAAGGAATAACACGGTATCTATAGCTGGAATATCAATACCCTCGTTAAACATATCTACCACAAAGAGATAGTTGATTTTCTTCTCAGCCAGACGCTTAATCTCAACATTTCTAAACTTAGAGTTCTCGCTCGTTAAAACAGCAGACTTCAAACCTGCCAAAGTAAACTTGGCATTCATGTAGTTGGCATGTTGCTGATCTACACAGAAGCACAATGCTCTAACATCATTATAGTTAGGCAAATACCTCTCCAAGGTCTTGAAGATAACGTTCGTACGCAAGTCGTTGTTGGTATATATCTTGGAAAGTTCGGAAGCCACAAATCTACCTCGCTCCCATTTCACCTCAGACAAATCCACCGAATCTGTTATGCCAAAATAATGGAATGGTGACAGCAAACGATTATTCAAAGCTGTATCCAAACGTATCTCTGCCGAAATCTGATGATTGAAGTATTGGGTAATATCGTTATTATCCATTCGCTCAGGGGTAGCAGTAAGTCCCAGAAGCACCTTGGGCTTGAACTTATGTAAGATTTTCTGATAGGTATCAGCTACTATATGATGAGCCTCATCAAACACAATATAGTCATAATAATCATCAGGCAGCTGGAGCTTGTCTAATCTATTATTCAGCAAATCCTTTGATGCAAAGAGATGCGAATACGAAGAAGCCTCATGCCCGCCATACCACATATCACCGAAATTTGGATCTCCCAACACTGCACGATAAGTGGCACAAGCTTGCTTGATAATTTCTTCACGATGTACTACAAAAAGAAAATTAGCCTTTGTATGCTGCTCTTTGAAACGCTTATAGTCAAAAGCTGCAATAACCGTTTTACCCGTACCTGTAGCAGCCACCACCAGGTTTCGCCAGTTATTGTGATAACGGCGTTCCTTCTCCAGCTTATCAAGTATATCATTCTGATATTCCTTGGCTTGCATCAGTTCGAGTACAGAATAATCTATTGCTGTTGAGCCCACGGCATTCTTGTCGAGTGCTTTCTTCAAGCGCTCGCTATCACAATTTAAATCGAAAGACTCGAATACATCTTGCTCCCAATACGTATCAAAGGTATTCTTCACGGTAGCAAAAATATGTGGCAGTTCCATCTGCGTTACCTTCACATTCCACTCCAACCCCTCGGTTAATGCCGCATGAGAGATATTAGAAGAACCAATATATGCCGTATGGAATCCGCTGTCTCTCATAAACACATAAGCCTTGGCATGAAGGCGATCTAAATCGCTATGATAAGAAATCTTTATTTCGGTATGAGTCAGCTTTGAGAGCTTTTCGATAGCCTTATACTCGGAAATCTGCATATAGGTAGTTGTTATCACCTTCAAACTTCCACCCCGAGCTACGAACTCCTGCAATTCAGGAAGCATCATATTTAACCCCGACAGACGAATAAAAGAAACCACGATATAAATCTCATCTGCCGACAGGATTTCCTTTTTCAGCTCGCTTATCATATTCACAGAGTTCTTGGCCCCTGTAAAAAGACTACTTTTGGTGAGAGATGTAAGAGGCGTTATGCGCTGGATATACTTTTGCAAATCGGGATAATCGCACTTGGTCTTATCAATGACACTTGTCAGGATAGAATTACTGGCATCTACCAAATCATCCTCATAATTTTCTATGGCAAACTTCTCGCCCAGTTCTCTTATCACATCATTGGTAAACTGAATGCACTTTTCTACTCCATTTTCCTGCTGAGCCACATCATCAATCGTATTTTGAATCAAGGCATAAAGATAGCGTGAAAGATATTGAATCGCTTCATCACGCCCAATTTCCTTCATCCCGATATGATATATTTTTCTATCATACTTTTCAAGTTTTACCTTGAAGAGCTGATTTATGATTTGTTCGTATATTCCAGCCATATTACTTGATGTATTTGTTCTTTGTTTATTCTCGCTTGCAAAAGTACAAAAAAGATTTCACTTACGTTACTTTTCTCATATTTTTTTTCAGAATGATTGCAATATACATGATTACGTTGCAGCGAAGATGACAGCTATTATATCAAAAACCGACTAGAACAATTACATATACTACTGAATATCAAGAAGTTCTAGCGACCCTGCGAAACGCAGAGTCGCTAGAATAGGTAGGTCTGGCTAATTGACTGTTGACGTAGAACAGTTAACTGTCTTACCTAGAACAGCTCACTGTCTTACCTAGAACAGCCAACTGTCTCCATATCTGCCAGTTGGCTGTCCATACGGTATTGCTAGACATGCTTGATTATGCTTGTCACGATTGGCTGTGTCTTGAGAACAATGATAGCAGCGAAAAAACAAAAGAGTTAGATCTAGCGACGCTGCGAAACGCAGCATCGCTAGACCTAACTCTATAGCTTTCTTACATTACTTTTCCTTAGCTCACATGCAGCTCATTACTCCGAGCTATGCGCCAATGGCTATGAGGACAGAAAGGCGTATAGTCGTATAACTTGAACTCCAAAAGAGACATACTTGAACCCCAAAAAGACATTCTTAAACCCAGAAAGAGACATTCTTAAACCCTGAAAGAGACGTACTTAAACCTTATTTGTTGATGAGAAAACTATGAGATGATATAAGGAACTCTATGAGATAACCTTCAGGAAACAATGAGACATGATAGAAAAACTTAGTGCGCTTTGCCACACCAGGCAGTCATCAAGTTAATGATTAATGGATTAGGGTTGGGGAATTACAAATCATAAGTGGTTGATAGATTTTTAGCATTTGCAACTACTTAATAATCTGCTATTTATTTGCATATCTCAATTATTTTTTGTACCTTTGTAGGTAGATAGAAACAATAGAAAATAGCAAATATGAGCAAAATAAAGGTACATGCCTGGGATATTCTTAGAATGATTCCAGATGAAAAAATCGCAAAAATAGCAAAAGACACGAAGGTGGATTATTGCGCCAAGGTATTAACCGGTGAGCGCCTTTTCAACCTTCTTGTCTTTGCCTTCTTGTCTTTGCCTTCTTATCTGCCGACCATGTTAGCTATAAGAGGAATTATGTCAATAAAGGAATCAGAAAAAGACTGCGAAAAGGTCAAAAGTCAAAAAGGTCAAAAGTGACTTTTGGGTAATGTGCAAAAAAGGGATGCCTGGAAGAAGGATTCCTTCTAGAGGCTCCCATAAGATGAATTTGGATAAAAAGGGTAATATAATTATTATATAATAATGTTCGCGCGCGTACATTAATTATATAGAACGCAATTATATAGAACACTCTGGATACAAGAACATCAAAAGTGATAAATCATGAAAAGTCACTTTTGACCTTTTTGACTTTTGACTTTTTTGACTTTTGACCTTTTTGCCTTTTGACCTTTTAGACCTGCTCCACCACAGCTAGATGGATAGCGGCTTTCGCCCATACCCCTTTTCCTACGTCGCCACGTAGCAATTCCTGCGTCGCCACGTAATATTTCCTACGTCGGGACGTAGGAAAAACCAGCTGCCGGAACTGCTTCTTCACAGTTGCCGGAACTGCTTTTTTCACAACTGCCGGGACACCCCGATACAACTGCCGGGACAACTATTGTTTTTCGGCGAAAAATGTTGTATCTTTGCATCGTCAATGAAACTCATTGATGGGGCACTCTGACGAACAGGTGTATCATACCCCTGCCCAGGAAGGATGCCCGAGAGAAACTAAATTATTCACTAAAAAAACTTTTGAATTATGGGTATTAAAGTAAAAGCTATCGAGCGCAACGTCGCTTTTGAGAAGGGTAAGCAGAAGTGGGCATACGTTATGCAGGCAGACCTCTACGGTCAGCTTACCCAGAGTAAGGTTATCGATGAGGCTGCCGTGCGCAGCGGACTCGCCAAGCAGGTGATCAACGCTGCCTGGGGCGCCATCGGAGCGGTAATCACCGCATGGGCCACCGAGGGTCACTCTGTGGCAGTGCCGGGTCTCGGTTCACTCCGATTCGGTCTGAACTCTACCGCCGTGGAGGATGTGAACAAGGTGAGCTCTTCGCTCATCAACCGCCGCTACATCATCTTCGTGCCAAACTCCGAAATCAGGGAGGAGCTCGCCAAGACTAGCGTCAACATTACTTGCTACGACCGAAACGGTAAAGTGGTGAAGCAGGTGACTTCTTCTGACAAGAACGACACCGATGACGGCAATGGTGGTAACAGTGGTGGCGGTGGTAACAGCGGCAATACCAGCCAGGGCGGTGATAACGCTGGCGGCAGCGGTTCGCAGGGTACGGGTTCTGAGGGAACCGGCTCAGAAGGTACCGGAAGCGATGACGGCCATGTAAATATCTAGAAGAAGGTGTGTCAGTTCACTGAAAGGTGGACTTGACACACCTTTTTTTTCGTTTCTTCATCTCTTCATCTCTATCATCCTTCGCTTTGTTCTCATCGAAATCTATCTTAGTTCTCACCTCTATCCATCTTAGTTAGCATCGCTATCTATCTTAGTTTTTATCACTAACTTCCTTTCTCCCCCATCCCCAATAATAGTGATTTTCTGTTCATTTTCTCCGAAAAAGTAGTTTTAATGAGAAAACGATTTAGTTAATTCAAGTTTTTTTGCTAACTTTGCACTTGATTTCAATAAATTAAAGTAATAAACTCATGTATCTTTAAGAAAGGCTTCTTTAAGAAAAGCTTCTTTAAGAAAATGCATCTTTAAGAAAGGAAATACTGTATGAAGAAATATCTACTCAATAAACGTCACGCCTTGGGCACCTGCCTCTGCGGCATCTCGTGTATGATGATGCTGGGGGCTTGCGATACCGTGTTCGACGTGCACCCCTACGATGTGAGGGTGAACGGCGAAACCGACCTGAATGCCAAGAATATAAGAAAGATTGAACAGGCGGTGAAGAGCAAGGATACCATCCGATTCGCCGTAATCAGCGACAGCCACCAATGGCTCGACGACCTGAAGGCCGAGGTGAACGATATCAACCGCCGAAAGGATAGCATCGATTTCGTGATTCATTGCGGCGACATCTCTGACTTCGGGGCTACTAGAGAGATGAAATGGACTCGCAACAGATTGCAGAAACTGCAGATGCCTTCGGTGGTACTGCTGGGCAACCACGACTGTCTGGGAACGGGCAACCAGTCGTATGAGGTCATCTTCGGAAACCCAGATTTCAGTTTCATCGCCGGAAGGGTGAAGTTCGTATGCCTCAACACCAATGCCATCGAGTACGATTACTCGCGCCCGGTGCCTAACTTCGACTTCATGGAGGCGGAACGTTCTGCCGATTCCACCGATTTCGACCGCACCGTGGTGTGCATGCATGCAGCTCCCTACTCCGAGCAGTTTAACAACAATGTGGCGAAGGTGTTCAACTATTACATTCACCAGTTTCCTGGCTTGATGTTCTGCCTGGACGGGCATGGGCATCACACGAAGCAGGAGGATTTGTATGGCGACGGCACCATCTTCTATATGGCAGCCAGCAGTTCCTTCCGCCAATATTACATATTCACTATCACTCCAAACGATTACCATTATGAGATTATCGATTTCTAGATATAATTATTTGAGAAAAGGGGGATTGAAATTCTGCCTGGTTTCTTGCCTATTGCTGATGGCTAATGGGCTGATGGCTAACGGAATGACGGGGGAAGTGATGGCTTCGGAAGAGTTGGCTTCGGAAGAGATGGCTTCGGAAGTGATGGCTTCGGAAGAGATGGCTTTGGATACGCTGAAGCTGACGGAGCTGACGGACGTGACTTCTCCGGAGGATTCGCTGACCCGATATGACAGGCGAATCATCCGCTATCGCAAGCACTGGGATGTGCTGATGCCTACCCAGTCGGTGATTCAAACTTGCGGCAACATGGGTATCATCTCGGTGGGTATCGGCTGGGATTACGGCAAGAGAAGGCAGTGGGAGACGCATCTGCTCTTCGGAATTATTCCGAAATATGATTCGGATGCCGTGAAGTGTACGATTACGCTGAAGGAGAACTTTATTCCCTGGCGCAGGGATCTGGGCAAGGGATGGCAGTTTGAACCATTGGAGTGCACGCTGTATCTGAACACGGTGCTGGGTCACGACTTCTGGACGAAGCAGCCTACGAAATATGAGAGCGGATATTATCCGTTTTCTACGAGGGTTCGCCCGAACGTTGGATTTGGCGAACGCTTCACCTACAAGATTCCGAACAACAGGCGCAAGCGTGTGAAGAGTATCACGATGTTCTATGAGTTGAGCACGAATGATATCTACTTCATGCGATTCTACCGCAATGGAAATGCCAATTTCTGGGATGTGTTCGGACTGTCGTTTGGAGCAAAGCTTCAGATTCTCTAGAGGATAAAAATGCTGTGGTATTGTAGATGGAGATGGGGGATTGCAAATCCCCCGGTTTTAAGAGGTCGAACATTTTTTGACGCCGGATTGCAAATCCGGCGGGACGCCTAACGGGAGACTTGAAGGAGATGCCTAGCGGGGAGACTTGAAGGAGATGCCTAACGGGAGACTTGAAGGAGACGCCTAACGGGAGACTTGAAGGAGACGCCTAGCGGGAAGACTCGGTGAAGCCCGCCAGGCGCTCGGCGGATTTGAAATCCGCCGTTAAAAAATGTCCCAACCTTTTTAGGATCTGCGGATTTGAAATCCGCAGCAATCAAATGTGAAAATAGAAAAGAAAAATGGAAACAGAGGAGATTATTCATAAACTGGAGGCGAAGGGCATTAAGCCCACCTCCAACCGTATATTGGTGATGAAGGCTTTGGCAGATGAGCAGAATCCGCTGAGTCTCAAAGACCTGGAGCAGAAGATGATATCGATGGATAAATCGAGCATCTTCCGCACTCTCACGCTCTTTCTGGAACACGATGCGGTGCATGCGTTCGAGGATGGCAGAGGAGTGTTGAACTATGAGTTGTGCGAGGAAGATGGGGAATGCGACCATCACGATGGCCATATTCATTTTTATTGCGAATCGTGCCATCGTTCGTTCTGCATGGAGGATATTCGCATTCCGAGTTTCGAGTTGCCTGAGGGGTTCTATCCCCACTCCATCTCGTTCGTCATCAAGGGGGAATGCCCTGAGTGTAGGAAGAAGCATCGCTGAAAGCAATGCTTGGTACAAAGGACAAAAGCATCGCTGAAAGCAATGCTTGGTACAAAGGACAAAAGCATCGCTGAAAGCAATGCTTGGTACAAAGGACAAAAGCATCGCTGAAAGCAATGCTTGGTACAAAGGACAAAAGCATCGCTGAAAGCAATGCTTGGTACAAAGGACAAAAGCATCGCTGAAAGCAATGCTTGGTACAAAGGACAAAAGCATCGCTGAAAGCAA
>OOCQ01000172.1_pt1 | contig 59271 bp, 42 predicted proteins | sample 1671121 | NCBI WGS metagenome assembly OOCQ01 (sample SAMN06348124, study PRJEB24527) | human gut metagenome | biome: human gut; feature: ankylosing spondylitis patient; material: feces | host: Homo sapiens | place: China | collected 2015-10 | reverse complement strand
CGCTCCGGACAAATTTGTCCACCCCGAAAATAAAAAAGGTTGCAAACGAATGTTTGCAACCCAGCCGACCACCCGGTCGTTTGCGGAGAGAAGGGGATTCGAACCCCTGATACGCTTTAGACGTATACGAGCTTTCCAGGCGCGCCTCTTCAACCACTCGAGCACCTCTCCTCGGATGGGCAAAGATAATGATTTTTCCGGCAATCGACCAAATTTCGCTCCTACTAATTCACCGTCCGGCACGATATTTTCCGGCCACTGTCGGCAAAAGACGCTCCCGCATGCTTCAGAACCCGGGCAAACGGCATTCATTCCCCCTGGCTCCCGCCCATTCGCCGTCAGGCAAAAGGCCGCGTGCCTTATAGCCGAAGAACGGCCGGCACGGAACCGACCCTACCCAAAAACGAATCTCCAGGCGCAAACGGTATAACGCCGTCCCACCCGCTACTTGTCCGCAACCATCTGCTTCCACTCCGGATGCCGCAGAATATAACGGGCCATGAATCGACACAGCGGAACCACTTTCAGCCCCTGCCGTTTCAGATCTTCCAGCACCGCCACCGTCAGCTGCGAGGCGATACCCTGTCCGCAAAACCGATCGGGAACGCCCGTATGGGTAACGGCGATACACCCGGGCCCGCACTCCTCGTAATCCACCGCTGCCGTAGCACCGTCCAGATCGAATTCATAACGTCCGAGCGCCTTATTATTCTTCAATTCATACTTTTTCATAACCATCGAATATTGATTGTATGCAAAGAAGAACAAAATCCGCACCGCAACCCACATTTCGGGAAAGAAAAAACCGGACCGGACAAATTGCCCGGTCCGGTATCGCAATCCGCACGAATCGGCTACGCCTTGCCGGCCGATCCGAGAACTTTCTCGCATTTGTGCATGTAGAGCTTCTTCATCTCCTCGCGGGCCGGCCCCAGGTATTTGCGGGGATCGAACTCTGCGGGTTTGTCGGTCAGCACCAGACGCACGGCGGCCGTCATGGCCAGACGGCTGTCCGAGTCGATGTTGATCTTGCAAACGGCGCTCTTGGCGGCACGGCGCAACTGCTCCTCCGGAATGCCGATGGCATCCTTCAGCGCACCGCCGTGCGTATTGATGATATGCACGTACTCCTGCGGCACGGAAGAGGAACCGTGCAGCACGATCGGGAACCCGGGGATGCGTTTCTCGATCTCCTCCAGGATGTCGAAACGGAGTTCGGGCGGCACGAGCACGCCGTCCGCATTGCGCGTGCACTGCTCGGGCTTGAACTTATTGGCTCCGTGCGACGTGCCGATCGAGATGGCCAGCGAATCCACGCCGGTCTTCTTCACGAAATCCTCCACGTCTTCGGGACGGGTGTAGGTATGGTGTTCGGCCGAAACCTCGTCCTCGACACCGGCCAGCACACCCAGCTCGCCCTCCACCGTCACATCGTGCTTGTGAGCATACTCCACGACCTTCTTCGTCAGCGCCACGTTCTCATCGTAAGGCAGGTGCGAACCGTCGATCATCACCGACGAGAAACCCATATCGACGCAATCCTTGCAAAGCTCGAAAGTATCGCCGTGATCCAGATGCAGCACGATCGGAATGTTCTTACCCAACTCCTTGGCATACTCCACGGCACCCTGGGCCATGTAGCGCAGAATGGTCGGATTGGCATACTTGCGGGCACCCGACGACACCTGCATAATCACGGGCGACGAAGTTTCGACGCACGCCTGCACGATGGCCTGCATCTGCTCCATGTTATTGAAATTGAAAGCGGGAATGGCATACCCACCCTTGATCGCCTTGGCAAACATCTCGCGGGTATTCACCAGGCCCAATTCTTTATAAGATACCATAATTATATAATAATTTAAGAATTTATGCGTTTCAATCTTTACAAAATTAAACATTATTTCCTAAAGAACAGGCACTTTCCCGAATAAAAATCAGACGGGAGAAAAAATAGCGCTCAAACGGAATATTCTGATTTTATTTTAGTAAATTTGCGAATAATTGGCAATTTTTCTAACGCTACAATAAAGACCTCAACACCATGTCGGAATTCATCTATCAAGAACCATTCCCGATCGAATGTGACAAGACGCAATATCGTCTGCTGACCAAAGAGTATGTCAAGATCGTCGAATGCGACGGACGCCGCATTCTCAAGGTCGATCCCAAAGGTATCGAACTGCTGGCCCGCGAAGCCTATACCGACGTATCGTTCTACCTGCGCCCGGCCCATCTGGAGCAACTCCGCCACATTCTGGAGGATCCGGAAGCTTCCGACAACGACAAATTCGTGGCCTACACCATGCTGCTCAACCAGACGGTCGCCGCCGAAGGCGAACTGCCGACCTGCCAGGACACCGGCACGGCCATCTGCATCGGCAAGAAGGGCGAGAATGTCTTTACGGGAGCGGACGACGCCGAATGTATCGCCCGGGGCGCCTACGAAGCCTACAAGGAGCGCAACCTGCGCTATTCGCAGGTGGTGCCCTTCACGATGACCGAGGAGAAGAACTCGGGCACGAACCTGCCCGCACAGATCGATCTCTACGCCGACAAAGGCAACGAATATAAATTCCTGTTCATCACCAAAGGCGGCGGCTCCGCCAACAAAACCTTCCTCTACCAGCAGACCAAAGCGCTGCTGAACGAGAAATCGCTTCTGGAATTTTTCCGCTCGAAACTCATGGATCTCGGCACCTCGGCCTGCCCGCCCTACCACCTGGCCGTCTGCATCGGCGGCACGTCGGCCGAAATGTGTCTGGCGACCGTCAAGAAGGCTTCGGCAGGTTACCTCGACCAGCTGCCCACCTCGGGTAACGAAGGCGGACGCTGCTTCCGCGACCTGGAGTGGGAACAGAAAATCCTCCAGATCTGCCGGGAGAGCGGTATCGGCGCCCAGTTCGGCGGCAAATACCTCGTACACGACGTGCGGGTGATCCGCGCTCCGCGCCACGCGGCGTCGTGCCCCGTCGGCATCGGCGTAAGTTGCTCGGCCGACCGCAACATCAAAGCCAAAATTACCGAAGAGGGCATCTTCCTCGAACAGCTCGAGAAGAACCCGGCCCGCTTCCTGCCCAAAGAGGCTCCCGCCATGTCGCCCGCCGTGGACATCGACCTGGATCAAGGCATGGACAAGGTGCGCGAAATCCTCTCCAAATATCCGATCAAAACGCGCCTGAACCTGCGCGGCACGCTCATCGTGGCCCGCGACATCGCCCACGCCCGCATCAAACAGATGCTCGATGAGGGCAAGCCGATGCCCGAATATTTCAAGAAACACCCGATCTATTACGCCGGTCCGGCCAAGACGCCGAAAGGAATGCCTTCGGGCAGCTTCGGACCCACGACGGCAGGCCGTATGGATCCTTACGTGGATCTGTTTCAGGAGCACGGCGGCTCGCTGATCATGCTGGCCAAGGGCAACCGCTCGCAACAGGTGACGGACGCTTGCCGAAAACACGGCGGATTCTACCTCGGTTCGATCGGCGGTCCGGCGGCTGTGCTGGCCAAAGATTCGATCAAATCGGTCGAAGTGGTCGATTTCCCGGAACTGGGTATGGAAGCCGTCCGCAAGATCTACGTCGAAAACTTCCCGGCCTTCATCCTCGTGGACGACAAAGGCAACGATTTTTTCGCGCAGCTCAAACACTAAACGCTCCGCCCCGGCCGTTATAGGGGCAACCAAGGAAACAGACAGTCAATGAAAGGTTTTTTCTGTAAAATAACCCTCGCATTATGTTTCGTAATCTTCGTCGGCTCCGCAGCAAGAGCCGACGAGGTTACTTTCAGCGCCAACGCCCCGATGGTCGTCACGGCAGGCGAAAGTTTCCGGGTGGAGTTCTCGCTCAACGCCACGCCCGACGACGATTCGTTCGAAGCGCCGGATTTCGGGGCGTTCGACGTACTGGCCGGCCCGGCGATCTCCCAGGGACACTCGATTCAGATCATCAACGGCGCGATGACCAAAAACGTCAATTATACGATCACCTACGTATTGTTGGCGCAGGACGCGGGCAACATCACGATCGGTCCGGCTTCGATCAAGGTCGATAAAAAAAGATACAAGACCCAGCCTCTGCCAATCGAGATCTCCGACAAGCCGTCGGCAGGCAGCGCCCGGGCTCCGCAGGGAAATTCAGGCTCTTCGGATAAAAGTATCGAGGAGGAAGCCCAGGGACAGATCTCCAAAGACGATCTGTTGCTGCGCGTCCACGTTTCGAAACAGTCGGTCTTCAAAGGCGAACCCCTGCTGGCGACCTTCAAGCTCTACCGCCGGGTGACGATCGTGGGCTACGAAGACATTAAATTCCCCTCTTTCAATGGCTTCTGGACGCAGGACATCGACGTTTCGAACGCCATGTGGCAGCGTGAAACCCTGAACGGCAAGGTCTATGAATCGACCGTCGTAAAAGAGTGCCTGCTCTACCCGCAGCAGGCGGGTACGCTCGTGATCGAACCCGCAACGATCACCGCTATTGCACAGGTTATCGTGCAGAGCCGCCGCAACATCGATCCGTTCTTCGGCGGCGGGCACGAAGTCTATAACCTGCGGCGCAAATTGCAGACGCCCCGCGTGAACATCACGGTCAAAGAGCTCCCTGCGGGCGCTCCGGCCAGCTTTACGGGCGCCGTCGGCAAATTCTCCATGGAGGCATCGCTCTCCGCAGACCAACTGGCGGCCAACTCGGCCGGGACCTTCACGGTGAAAATCACGGGACAGGGCAACCTGCCTTTCATCCAAGCACCGAAACTGACGCTGCCCGCCTCGTTCGAGCAATACAACGTCAAAACCACCGAATCCATCCAAACGGCGACTGCGGGAACCTCCGGCTACCGGCAATTCGAATATCCGTTCATCGCGCGCGCCGAAGGGACGTACCGTATCGATTCGATTCTTTTCACCTACTTCAATCCCGACCGCCGGGAATATGTGACCCTCTCCTCGCAAAGCTTCCCGCTGCAAATCACACCGGATGCCAACGGCGGAGAGAGCTACATGGTCAAAGGACTCTCCAAGGAGGACGTTCAGATGCTGGGACAGGACATCCGTTTCATCCGCCTGGGCAAGGCACACCTCCAGCCGATGCACGAGCCATTCTTCCTGAGCGGACTCTATATCGGACTGCTGGCTGCGATTCTCGTCCTTTTCGCCGGAACTTACATCGCGCTGCGCAAGCAGATCCGCGACAGCCAGAATGCGGCTTTGATCCGGGGCCGGCGGGCCAACAAAGTGGCCATTCAGCGTTTCAGAATAGCCAAGAACTATATGGAAGAGCACAACCAGCACGCCTTCTACGAAGAGATGCTGAAGGCTTTATGGGGGTATATGAGCGATAAATTCAATATCCCGGTAGCCAATCTCACCAAGGAAAACGTCCGCGAAGAGCTCCACAAGCGCGGGGCTGCGCCGGAAGACACCCAGCTCTTCTCGGAACTCATCACCCGCTGCGACGAAGCCCAATATTCGCCGGTGGCTTCGGCCCGTATGAGCGACGTATATCGGGACGGCCTCGAACTGATTTCCCGCATCGAATCGATCATCAAACGCTAAAAGCCATGAAACGATATATTCTCTTTCTCCTCGCTACGCTGTTGAGCGCGGCAGTTCCGGGGCAGACTGCCGCCCGAACCGATTCGCTGGCTCAACACCCGCAATCGGAGCAAACCGCCTCGGCAGCTTACGCATCCGATCCCGACAAGTTGTGGGATCAGGCCAACACGGCTTACATCAACAACGACTTTCCTACGGCAATTTCGCTTTACGAAACGATTCTGTCGAGCGGCAGGCAATCGGGCAAACTCTACTATAACTTGGCAAATGCCTATTTCAAGGAGCAGGAAATCGGTCGGGCGATCCTCAACTACAACCGGGCGCTGAGGCTCAATCCCGGGAACGAAGACATACGCTACAACCTGCAAGTCGCCGAGAAAATGACCAAAGACCACATCGACGCCGTCCCCGAATTTTTCGTCAAGACCTGGTTGTCGAATCTGCGCAACCTTTTGAGCAGCACGACATGGGCCGTCCTCTCGCTGGTCTTCCTGGCGGCAATGCTCGGCTCGGCGCTTTTCTACCTGCTCTCCCGTCGTCTGGTACGACGCAAGATAGGATTCTACGGCACCGCGACAGCCTTTCTGCTGCTGGTACTGACCCTCTGCTTCGCAGCCATCGACCGCCGGGAGGCGATCGACCGCACATCGGCCGTCGTACTGCGGGATGCCGTCGCCGTCAAAAGCTCTCCCGATCAGAACTCGACCGATCTCTTCATTCTGCACGAAGGCACCAAAGTAGAAATTTCGGACCGTCTGAACGGCTGGTGCGAAATCACCATCGCCGACGGCAAAAAGGGCTGGATGGAGTGCTCGACGTTCGAAACCATCTAAAACCGGATCCGCCCCTGCGAATCCAAAAATTTCCAAGAACGTGTCCAGACTGCTTCAAGACGTGACCGGAGAACTGTCGAAACTCCCAGGCATCGGACGCCGCACGGCGTTGCGCCTGGCGATCCACCTGCTGCGCATGGAACCCGATTCGGTAAGCGACATGACACGCAGCATCGACCGATTCCGCCGCGACATCAAATACTGCAAATTGTGCAACAACCTCTCGGATGAAGAAATCTGTCCGATCTGCGCCGACCGGGAGCGCGACCATACGACCGTCTGTGTCGTAGAACAGGTCGCCGACGTACTCTCGATCGAAAATACCCGCCAGTACCGTGGACTCTATCACGTATTGGGCGGTGTAATCTCTCCGATGCAGGGCATCGCCCCTTCGGACCTGAAGATCGACCTGCTGATCGAGCGGATCGCCCAGGGGACAATCCGGGAAGTGATCCTCGCCATCTCGACCTCGGTCGAAGGCGAAACAACCCTGTTCTATCTGCTCAACCGGCTGCGCCAGTACCCGCAGGTGAAAGTCACGTCGATCGCCCGGGGGATCGGCTTCGGCGACGAACTGGAATACGTGGATGAACTGACGATTACTCACGCACTGATGAACCGGCGGGAAATCGAATAGGAAACTCGCACCCGGAAAATCCGAACCTCCGCCAAATACAAAGCAACCGCGAATATCCGAAACGAATATTCGCGGTTATTTTTCCACCGGGCCGACATTTCACCGCTGATCGACGAAATGAAGCTTATCGGTATCGAATCCCTGTTTTTCGACCTGGTCCAGAATCCGGACCAGCACCTGCGTAGATAATCGAGGTCGGCGAGCGAGAATCCATAAATATTTGGCCGATCGGCCGCTTAAGACGACCCACTGCCGCTCGGCAGCGGAATCGCATGCCGGCATCGTATAGTCGCTATAAAAAAACCAAAAAGACGAAACCCGCAGGCATTCGTAATCGGCAGACAACCGACCTTTTGCACTCGAAATCCGGTCCCGGCCCGTTCTGCCGTCCTTGCCCCGATAGACGATTCGCATTTTACTTTCCGACAATAATCGGTAAACCACCCGGGATCCGACCGTCCCCTCCTGAAACGGATGATCGAAACGAGCGATCTCGTACCACTCGCCGACATACAAATCGGGATTCGCCCACGGTCCACTGCCGACAGCGGCAACGACCGGTCCCCGACCATACGCGGCGCCCGCCACAAGCAACATCGCCGCAAACAGCATATATTCGATTTTCACCCTGGTCATAACGAGGGTGTATCGCATATTCTATACCGGATTACGTCTATTGCAAAGATTCCTGCAAACTTTTCAGCGTGCGGTAAATTCCCTCGGCATCATAACCGCACTGGGCATACAGTTGCGCGGGCGTTCCATGTTCGACAAAACGATCCGGAATGCCCAGGCTCACGACCTTCGGCAGATAGCCGTGCTCGCAGAAGAACGCGACGACAGCTTCTCCCACGCCGCCGCGCAAGGCTCCGTCCTCGACGGTCACCACACAACGGAACTTACGTCCGACCTCGTGCAGCAGCTCCTGGTCGAGCGGCTTGGCGAAACGCAGGTCGTAATGGGCCACCCGAATCCCGTCCGCCTCCATACGCGCAATGGCCTCGGAAGCAAAATTGCCGACCGTACCGATCGTAAGGACCGCAATCCGCTCCCCTTCCTTCAGGCAACGCCCCCGCCCGATTTCCATCGCAGCGAACGGCTCATCGCGCCAGGCGACGCCCGCTCCGTTACCGCGCGGATAGCGGATGGCGAAGGGCCGACCGGCCTCGAGCGCCGTAAACATCATGTTCCGAAGTTCCAGCTCGTTCATCGGCGCAGCCACCGTCAGATTGGGAACCGTACCGAAATAGGCCAGATCGAAAGCGCCGTGATGCGTCGCTCCGTCCTCACCCACCAGACCGCCCCGGTCAAGACACATGACCACCGGAAGGCGCTGGATCGCCACGTCATGAATCACATTGTCATAAGCCCGCTGCATGAAACTCGAATAGATGTTGCAGAAAGGCACCATGCCCGCAGCCGCCAGTCCGGCGGAGAAAGTCACGGCATGTCCTTCGGCGATACCGACGTCGAAACAACGCTCCGGCATCTCTTTCATCAGAATATTCATCGAACTGCCCGACGGCATGGCAGGCGTTATCCCCACGATCCGCTCGTCGGCACGGGCCAGATCGAGCAGCGTCTGTCCGAAAACATCCTGATATCGGGCCACCTCGGTCTTGCTGACGATCCGCTCGCCCGTTTCCGGATTGAATTTGCCCGGAGCGTGCCATACCGGCTTATTGCACTCGGCAGGCTTATAGCCCTTTCCTTTTACGGTCATCACATGCAGCAGCTTGGGACCCTCGATGCGCCGCAAGGCCGCCAGCGCCCGCACCAGTTCCGGCAGATTATGCCCGTCGATCGGACCGAAATAGCGGAAATTCAGACTTTCGAACAGATTGCTGTTCTTCAACAGCCCTTGCTTGACGGCATTGCCCGCTTTCTGACAAAACCGCAAAACAGCCGGCGTATGGGACAAAATCCGCCACAAACGGCGTTTGATAGCGTTGTAGCGCCTCGACGTCGAAATCTTGACCAGGTAGTTCTTCAAAGCCCCGGTAGCCTGGTCGATGGCCATGTTGTTATCGTTGAGAATGACCAGCAGGTTGGTCTGCTTGCTCGCTCCGGCGTTGTTCAACCCTTCGAACGCCAGACCGCCCGTCATCGAACCGTCGCCGATCACGGCCACCACCTGCCGCTGCTCGCCCTTGAGTTCCGCAGCTTTGGCCATACCGAACGCCGCCGAAATCGACACGGAGGCATGTCCGCCGCCGAAAGCGTCGTAAGGACTCTCGGACATACGCGGGAAGCCGCTGATACCGCCCAGCTTACGATTGGTCCGAAACGCCTCGCGGCGCCCGGTAATGATTTTATGGGCATAGGTCTGATGCCCCACGTCCCACACGATTTTATCGTCAGGAGTATTGAATACGTAGTGCAGAGCGACGGCAAGCTCCACCGCCCCCAGGCTCGAAGCCAGGTGTCCCGGATTGGACGAACATTGCTCGATGATGTACTGACGCAGTTCGTCGCAATACTGACGCAAGTCAGAGCCCGACAACTTCTTCAAGTCATCGGGCGAATCAATCCGATCGAGCCATTTATATTCCGAATGCATCATGGATAGGCAAAGATAGCATTAAAAAACGACATTTTTTCGAAATTTTTCCTATCTTCGCATTATCAAATTCCGCTCCGCTTATGAAATACGACAGAATACTCCTGAAACTCAGCGGCGAATCCCTGCAAGGGATTCAGAAATACGGTCTTTCGACCGACGTGCTCCACAGCTATGCGGAGCAAATCAAAGCCGTCGTCCGAACGGGAGTCCAGGTAGGCATCGTCATCGGCGGCGGCAACATCTTCCGGGGACTTCAGGGCGCCCGCAAGGGATTCGACCGCGTGAAAGGCGACCAGATGGGTATGCTGGCCACGATCATCAACTCGCTGGCCCTGCAGTCGGCCCTCGAGGACAACGGCGTGAAAGCGAAAGTCCTCACCTCGATCCGGATGGAACCCATCGGAGAGTATTACTCGAAAGCCAAGGCGCTCGAATACCTCGAAGCCGGATACGTAGTCATCATCGGCGGCGGCACGTCGAACCCCTATTTCTCGACCGACTCGGCATCGGCGCTGCGCGGCATCGAGCTCGAAGCCGACGTCATGCTCAAGGGTACGCGCGTAGACGGCGTCTATACGGCCGATCCGGAGAAAGACCCTGCTGCGGAGAAGTTCGACGAAATCACCTTCGATGAAGTTTATCGTCGCAACCTGAAGGTTATGGATATGACCGCCTTCACGCTTTGCCGCGAAAACGGCCTCCGGGTCATCGTCTTCGACATGGACACTCCGGGCAACCTGGAAAAGGTGCTCGCCGGAGAGAAGATCGGCACACTGGTCAAACTCTGAAAACCTATTATATCGCTATGACCGAACGTAAAAAACCCAATAACAAACGTCTTATCCTGATGATCGTCCTGCTCGCGGTCGTCATCGCCCTGATGTGGCTGCTGCCCGACGGATCGCAGCCCGCAGCCCCCGCAACGAACGCTCCGAAGACCGAACAGACCAAGAATACGAACGATGCGCCCGACGACATCGAGGCTACGACCCTTGTTAAAGCCGGGACACAGGCACCCGATTTCCGGGTGGAAATGTTCGACGGCACGACCTTCACCCTGGGCAGTCTGCGCGGCAAAGTGGTGCTTCTGAATTTCTGGGCGACCTGGTGCGGTCCCTGCCGCGAGGAATTGAGCCGCGTACAGAAGGACATCATCGACCGCTTCAAGGGGAACGAAGACTTCGTTTTCCTGCCCGTATCGCGCGGCGAAACCCGCGAAACGGTCGCCGCTTTCCGGGAAAAGATGGGTTATACGTTCCCGATGGGACTCGACCCCGAACAGAAAATTTACAGACTTTACGCCTCCAACTACATTCCGCGTAATTTCCTGATCGGCAAAGACGGCAAAGTTATTTCCGCGACCATCGGTTACGAGGCCCCCGAATTCGACGAACTCATTCTGCTGATCGAGCGACAACTCAACTCCGCCAACTAAACAAATACGACATATGGATACCAAAACCATTCTTTCCGAAGCTTCCGACCGCATGCAGAAAACGATCGAGCACCTCGAAGAAGAGCTGCTCAACATCCGGGCAGGCAAGGCGAGCCCGACCGTGCTGAACGGAGTTTTCGTAGATTATTACGGATCTCAAACCCCGATTTCAGGCGTGGCAAGCGTCACGGTACCCGATGCCAAGACCATTCTGATCCAGCCCTGGGACAAAAACCTGATCCGCGCGATCGAAAAGGCGATCATCGACTCCAACATCGGGCTGACCCCCTCGAACAACGGGGAGCAGATCCGACTGTCGATCCCGCCCCTGACGGAAGAGCGGCGCAAAGAGCTGGTCAAGCAGGTACGCCAGGAGGCGGAAACCGCCCGCATCAGCTTGCGCAACGCACGCCGGGACGCTGTCGAAGCCTTCAAGAAGGCCCAGAAGGAAGGCATGTCCGAAGACGAGGCGAAAGACGGTGAAACCCAGGCGCAGAAGCTGCTCGACAAGTTCACCAAATCGCTGGACGCGATACTCGACAACAAGGAAAAAGAGATCATGACCGTATAGATACGCTTTCTCCGAGAAACCGAACACCCCGACGCATAAACGCCGGGGTGTATCTTTCATCAGAGGGGGGATTTTTATATCAGGTACCCCACCCACTCAAGAAAACTCGCCCGTCATACCTCTGCGATTCGAAAAAATCACCACGCACAAAAAACGCTTCCTCGACCTGCTCCTGCTGGCCGACGAACAGGAATCCATGATCGACCGCTACCTGGAACGGGGCGAAATGTTCGTAGCCCGTGACGACGGACAGGTCGTCGCCGAATGCGTCGTCACGGACGAAGCCGACAGAATCGGAGAGATCAAGAATCTGGCTGTACCCCTCCAGTATCAACGGAAAGGATACGGACGACAAACGCTCGAATTTCTGGAGGCGTACTACCGGGGGCGTTACCGGACGCTTCTCGTCGGCACCGGGGATGTTCCCCGCACACTCCGTTTTTACGAACGATGCGGATACGTTCGCTCGCACTTGATCCCCGGCTTCTTCACCGATCATTACGACCACCCCATCATCGAGGACGGCAGACAACTGGTAGATATGGTCTATCTGAAGAAGTCCTTGTAACCCAGCACACACCGGCTCCGCCTGCACAAAAATCGTCCGCAACGGACAAATCCCGCCCGATCGGGCTATTTTTTACCGGAATCGTCTGAAATTCCGCCTTTTTTTAATACCTTCGCGGCAAGACAACTATGAAACTCATTCTTAAAATATCGCTCGCATGCCTGCTCGCAACAGGCTGCGCATCGAAAATTTCCGCCCAAACCTACGTCAAACTCAACGGACTCTATGCGCTCGTGGGCGTAGTCAATCCCGCCGTCGAATTCACGCTCTCCCCCAAATCGACCTTCCAGACCGAAATAGTCGTTTCTCCGTGGAAGTCGATAAACAACCATCACGCCCTCTTTTGTATCTTCATGGGCGAATACCGCCGTTATTTCAAGGAGCACAACCGAGGCTGGTACCTCGGAGCCAATATCGGCATGCAGGCTTTCGACCTCTCGAAACCCTACATCGAAAACTGGAAGCTCAAATTCGAAAACCGATACAGCAAAGGCTACGGATTCATGATCGGCCTCTGCGTCGGCTACGAACATATCTTCCGCGAACGCTGGGTGCTCGACGCCTACCTCGGCTGGTCGTGGATGAGCAGCTTTTACAACGGCTATTCCATGGACGGGAAGATAGACATGGATCCCGGCCATCAGGTCGAACCCCAATACCCCGATCCGTTCAACGGTTCGTCGGAGTGGTATCCCAACAAGATCGGATTGTCGATCGGATACCGTATTTTCAATCCACACAAGAAAAAATAGTTCGGCAACAACTCGTCCTGCCTCCGCGCTCCCCAACCGATTCGAATCACCCGCCGCACGGACATCGCTTCCGTATCGTCATTTTTCAACCGTATCCGTAATTTTTCCCGGTAAATTTTGGCGGGGGGGGGAATTACTTATATTTGCAGCGGAAACTCATTCGCCCGGGAATACATCCACTTTTCCCCAAGAACGTTTCCGAACAAAATATAAACCCCAAGCAAATATCCCTAAACAATGAAAAAAATTCTTTTCACGCTGTTCGCCCTGGTATTGGCATCCGGTATCGCCGCCCAAATTCCCGAACCCGATTTCATTGGCGAAGTATTGGCGATTCATTCGGACGGCACGGCTGAAAAATTGGAAAAACACAATGTCAAAATGCGCACCGGAGCCGGAGTGTATATAGCAGGTCTGGCCGTCAATAAGTCGAAAACTAAAATTCTCGTCGCAGGTAGTCAAGCCAACGTACGCTTCGCAGCCGACGAACCGGTCAATCTGATTGTCCGCGCCGTAGACAACAAAACCGACCCGATGTCGATCGTACGGGTATTCGCCATGAAGAACAACCGAAAACAACGCTCGGCAGTCATCTCGGCCGTAGGTTCGTTCAACGTCACATCCAACGATATGGAGTACCTGCCCTTTACCGCAGAAAAATACGGAGAAAACTCCTATTACCTGACTTTCGGAGATGCCCCTGCCGGTGAATACGGCATCATCGTCACCAACCCCAACAATGTCGATGAAAAAATGATCATCGTATCGGCTTTCGGAATCGATCCGGAAAAAATGCCTGCTGCATCCGGTTCCGAAACGGCAGAGGACACAGAGTAAAACATCCGGCAAATACGGCCCTGGAAACGACATTACGATATCGCACTCCACGACAGCCTACAACAAAAGAACCCCCGCCGCAAGCATTGGTCTTGCGGCGGGGATTCTTCCATTAAACGGGGATTACTTGCGGTAAACCTTGGTATAGCCGTAAATCGCCTCGTCACCGAGCTCTTCCTCGATCCGGAGCAACTGGTTATACTTGGCCATACGGTCGGAACGCGACATCGAGCCGGTCTTGATCTGACCCGCATTGGTCGCTACGGCGATGTCGGCGATCGTCGAATCCTCGGTTTCGCCCGAACGGTGCGAAGTAACCGACGTATATCCGGCACGATGCGCCATCTCGATAGCGTCGAGCGTTTCGGTCAGCGTACCGATCTGATTCACCTTAATCAGGATCGAGTTCGCGCATCCCATCTCGATACCCTTGCGCAGGAAATCCACGTTGGTTACGAACAGGTCGTCGCCGACCAACTGACACTTGTCGCCCAGCTCGGCCGTCAGCATCTGCCAACCCGTCCAGTCGTTCTCGGACATACCGTCCTCGATCGAATCGATCGGATATTTGGCGACCAAGCTCTTGAGGTACTCGACCTGCTCTTTCGAAGAGCGCTTTGCACCGTTCGCACCCTCGAACTTCGTATAGTCGTAAACACCGTCCGCATAAAACTCCGAAGAGGCGCAGTCCATAGCGATCGACACGTCGCCGCCCTCGCTCTTGCGGCCCGGCTTGTAACCGGCAGCCTTGATCGCTTCGAGGATCGACTCGATCGCATCCTCCGTACCCTTCAGCGCGGGTGCGAAACCTCCTTCGTCGCCTACGGCCGTCGAGAGGCCCCGGTTGTGCAACACCTTCTTCAGGCTGTGGAACACCTCGGCACCCATGCGAAGACCTTCGCGGAACGAGGGAGCGCCCACCGGACGGATCATGAACTCCTGGAAAGCGATCGGAGCGTCCGAATGCGAACCGCCGTTGATGATGTTCATCATCGGCACGGGCAGCGTCTTGGCATTCACACCGCCGATGTAGCGGTAGAGCGGCAGACCGAAATAGTCGGCGGCAGCGCGGGCTACGGCCAGCGAAACACCCAGGATGGCGTTGGCGCCCAGCTTCGATTTGGTCGGCGTACCGTCCAGCGCGATCATCGTCTTGTCGATGCCCACCTGATCCGTTACGCTCATACCGACGATCGCCGGAGCGATGATGTTATTCACGTTCTCCACCGCCTTCTCGACGCCTTTGCCCGAATAACGGCTCTTGTCGCCGTCACGCAGTTCAAGGGCTTCGTGCTCTCCCGTCGAAGCACCGCTCGGCACGGCTGCACGGCCGAATGCACCCGATACGGTTCTTACTTCGACCTCGATGGTCGGGTTACCTCTCGAATCGAGGATTTCTCTTGCATGGATCTCTACAATCTGCATAGCTGTAATTTTTTGAATTTTATAAAAAACAATTTCGTTTTCAACGGTCGTTTCACAGGTGCGGCATCTACCTGCAACCTCGGTTGTCTGCCGGATCGCACCCACCGGACGCACGAAAAGTCGCAACGAGGCGGATCCGAATTCCGAACTGCCGCAGCGCAATCTGTCGAACCGTGCAAAGATAACGATTTTTACAGACAAACTGTTATTCGAATAACATTATTTCTCCCTTCGAAGTCGGTTATAAGAAACGGCAAATCCGACGCCAAAAACTTATTTTATCAACGAAAAACCTTTTTTTATCACCGATATTTTCTTATCTTCGGTATAGAAAACTAACCCTAACTTCGATCGTATGAAAAAACTTTTCCTCTGTTTGCTGGCGATAACGGCAGCGATCTCCACCGCATGGGCACAAACGCCCAAAAAGAATATTTTCGGCCTTCGGGTCGGTATGGATATGAGCAAAATCAGCATCCTGGATACCGGTTCCGGAGAGAAATACCTGTCGGAATTACGGACCTCATTCAACATCGGCCTGACGGACCAGATCCGACTGCTGAACGACAAGCCCTTCTATTTCCAGTTCGGCCTGATGCTGCACAACAAGGGAGGAAAAGTCCAAGCTACCGACGGCGGCTCGGACATTGAGCTCTCCCTGAACGCAATGTACCTGGAACTTCCCGTCATGCTCAACTACCACATCCGGCTCGCCCCGAAAGTCGCTGTCATTCCTTTCGCCGGATTCTACGGATCGCTGGGTGTGGACGGCAAACAGTCCTTTGACGACTTGGGACTTGAAATCCAACAGAATTTGTTCGGCAAAAATAAAATGTTTCAACGCGGAGACTTCGGCGGGCGGATAGGCATCGGATTAAGCATCCACTCCGTCTATATCGGCGCCTCTTACGGCGGCGGTTTCCTCAACATCGCCCAGGAAGACGACACCTCCAAATTCCGCAACCGCAGTTGGTCCCTCTCCGTCGGCTACGATTTTTAACCCGTCTGTCTTTTTATTTCATTACCGAAAGTCCGTATCGGGACCTCGCCCCGGTGTTCCGAAACAGACATAAAACGGCCCTGAAGAAAACTTCAGGGCCGTTTCTTATCGTTTCACGGAAAGCGGCAGGTCCGCGCCTCCGGCATAGAACATCACCAGATCAACCGGCACCGTCCCCTGGTTTTCACCATAGTGGAACGTATTCACCAGCTCGACGATACCGCTGCCCGCCGAAAAAGTCTTCGACAGACCGTTTTCCGCAACAACGGTAAGTTCGCCTTGCAGCACGACACCGGCATTGATTACGGGATGACGGTGCATCGCCAGCCGTTCACCGGGAGCGATCGTAATCCGAAGAATCGTAATACGGGGCGTTCCCGCAGGATAAGACGGCAGCGCCGTGCCGTCCCAACTCTCGGAAGTATCGACGATCGTCGTGGAACCGGTCCGTGCCTCGCGGGAGTCCGCCGACACAACTCCGCCCGATTCTCCGCCCGGATCGCCGCGCAGCTCCCGCAACGGATTACGGGACACTATTTCAGATTCTTCTTGCGGATCACCTCCAGCATATCGTCCGTCATGCTCGACAGATCCCACTCGGGCTTCCAACCCCACTCCTCACGGGCGCAGGTATCGTCGAGCGAATTGGGCCAGCTTTCGGCAATGGCTTTCTTCACCGGATCGACGTCGTAATCCATCGTGAAGTCGGGCAGACGCTTCTTGATCTCGGCATAGATGATCTCCGGCGTGAAGCTCATCGACGCGATGTTGAAACTGTTGCGGTGTACGAGCTTCGTCGGATCGGCCTCCATCAGCTCCACGCAGGCACGCAGCGCATCGGGCATGTACATCATGTCCATATAGACATCGCCCGGCACGGGGCAGGTGAAGCGGCCCGAACGGATCGCTTCGTAGTAGATCTCCACCGCGTAGTCGGTCGTACCGCCACCCGGAAGGGTCACGTTGGAAATCAATCCGGGGAAACGCACCGAACGGGTATCCACACCGAAACGGCTGTGGTAATAGTCGCCGAGCATCTCGCCCGTCACCTTGCATACGCCGTACATCGTCGTCGGACGCATCACGGTATCCTGCGGAGTCTTGTCCTTGGGCGAAGAGGGACCGAACGCGCCGATCGAACTGGGGGTGAACAGCGCACAGTTATACTGACGGGCCACCTCCAGCGAATTCATCAGCGCACCGATATTGACCTGCCATGCCGTCTGGGGCTTCGCTTCGCCAACAGCCGACAACAGGGCTACCAGGTTAAAAATCGAATCGATCTTCTGACGCGACACCATTTCCGCCATTGCATTGGCATCCAGGGCGTTCATCACCTCGAAAGGTCCCGACTCGGCAAGCTGCTTGCACTCGCGCACGTCCGTTGCGACCACATTGTCGTTTCCGTAAATTTTACGGAGATAAGTTGTTAATTCGGAACCGATCTGGCCACCGGCACCTACGATTAAGATACGTTTCATATATTTTTAGTTATAAACCGGAAGCAAAGATATAAAATGATTATCAATTCCGAACTTTTTCTTCGCACTTTTCAAATCATAGAATCCGGGCCGCTTCCCATCTTATTCATACTCCATCCGTACTATGCAAAACGTTCTCACCGCAGAAAGACATGCCCCCGGCGGGGCAAGCGGCAAAAAATCCCGCCCGGGGAAACCTCGGGCGGGATATCGTTGTTCGTATCAGCCGGTACAACCGGCCGGAAAGCATCGCTACCGGCGACAGGCATCCTCGCGCCCGCTACCGTTGTGACGCAGAAGGACCATTACTGAATCGTCCATGCATTGGCAGGATTCTCTTCGCCGTAGCCCATCACCTCTTTCCAACTGGTCTTCAGTTGATCTCTCTTAGCCTCGGACTCGACGATAATCGTCTGCGAATCGTAGCCGGACCAGTAGAAACCGGACTCGTACGTGCCATAATTTTGAATGCAAGTAGTCAGCAACGGACAGTTAGCGATATTCACTTCAGCCGTGCCGCCGACGTAGAGTAGCGCGAGCTTGCTCAATCCGGATACATTCAGCGACTTCAGCGCTGCGGGTTCTCCGTAGCTATCCATTACGCTCACATATTCCAAGTCGGTATATTGAGTCAGATCCAATGTCGTCGGACCAACCGGTTCATGATTAGCATATTTGATAATCGACTTAAAGCTTTTAATTCCGTCAGGCAGTTGGATCGAAGTATAGCCTGCGGTCGGCGACATAGTCACATCGGTCAGTTTCGTAAAAGCCGACAGGTCAATGTCGCCCAACGAAACTTGCCATGCATTGATCGACAACTTTGTCAGATTGGTACACAAATCCAATCCGTCGAGGGTAAGTCCGGTAGCATCCATAGAAGTCGTTATATTGATCTCCGTCACCTTAGCCAGCATCTCCTCCGTAATCACCGTATTGATATCTCCGACGGGATTGACGGTTTCGTCGTCCAGAATAGCCTTGCGCAGCACGGCATTCATCGACGCAGCAGCCTCCGTACGCTCCTCATCGACGCACCACCAGGTAACGGATACGCCATAGTCGGAATACTGGCTGGCCATCGCAGACTTTTGAGCCAGCGTAGCGATGATCATGGTACCGTCGGCGAACATATTCGTACCGCTGGATGCATAGTCAGCCGATGCGAAAGTGGTAATGGGCATCTCGTGGATGTCCACGGTCGTCATTTTGGGGCAAGACTGCAACCAGAACATTTCGACAGTCGATGCGGAACCGGTCAAATCCAAAGTTTCGAGCGATTTGGCTCCCTCGACAACCACTTTCTTCAATGCCGGACAATTGGAAAGATTGATCTTGGACAAGTTGGCCTGGTCGTTGGAGAACTTGAGCTCAAACGTCGTCAAGTTTTCAAGCCCACTCACATTGAGACTCGACCACAAACCATTGGCCGGAGAGAGCGACACCCTTGTCAGCTTCTTATTGTTCGACAGCGTAATACCATTCAGTTCGTCGCAATTCGAATTGACAACAAGCACCTCCAAGTTGGGGAAACGCTCAATATACATCAAACTCTTTACCTTGCCCCCGAAACCAGTCGAATAAATTTCCGTTACGCTTTCGGCCTCAGCCTGCGAGAGCAGACCGTCTCCATTCGCATCGTATTCACTCAACAGATAAGCACGCAGGTTGGTGTCCATGCCCGAAGAGAGGTCTTCCGCCTTGAACTCCGTCACATTATAGAGTTTATTGGCCGCCGTGGTCAGCGGAGTCGTGAACTTACGGGTCAAAATCTCTTTATTCACATCACCGGCATCCCAACTGTAATAACTGTGAACGATCTTCAGCGAAACACCCTTCGTAAACTCGATCCCGGCAGGTACGACAAAATGCACCTCGGTAGCAACATCCGTCTTGAGCGTTACGTCCGATGCACAAGTCACCGTAATGGATTTACCCTCGCCCGAGAAAGTCATGGCAGGCACTTCACCACTGAAATCCAGCGCATAAGCACCGGCGATAGACTCGTCGTTGTTACCCGTAAGGATCAGTTTGTTGAACGTATCGGTACCCGTCAGTTTGAAACGCAGCACGGCACCCACCGAACGGAACGCCAACGATGTATGATCTTCGCCTACGGCCGCCATCGGGTTGAGCGTCGTAGCGAAAGTTCCCTCGGCGAACGTCTGCACGGCAGGAATCTCCAGACCGGAAACGGTCGTTCCTTCCAGCGTAGCACCTGCAGCATAAGGATAATAGGCGAAAGCCTTCGCAGCCTCCGTACCCTCAGCATCGGTCGCATCGCCCGTGAAAGTCGCGGATGCAGCGTTGTCATCCTTGGTGGTAAATTTCGCGTTCACGAACTTCGTCCCGGAGAAAATACCGAGCGCATCGTTCGCCGACCACCGTACATCAGCACCTTCCAACGAAGTACGGGTACCTTCTACCGAAGCGGTGATTTCATAGCTCCTTGCTTAACTTCCGGCGCAACCGTCGTATCCTTCGTACAGGAAACCGAAGCAGCCAAAACGGCTGCACAACCAAAACAAGCTAAAAATCTTTTCATAATAATTCGGAAGGTTGAGGGGTTATTCATAGGTTTCCTCTTCGAACGAAGCGACAGAATTGCCGAAACCGTTCTCGATTGCAAATTCTGCAATACTTAACTCCGGAGCGACGTATGTCCTCCGTTCCGCAACATTTAATTTTTCCATAAACGATTAAAATAATTAAGGTTAATAATTGATGAATTTTCAGCAATAAAATTATTATTTTTTTACTATCAAAACAATTTCAAAGTAAAAGAAAGCAAGATTTCTTTGACATTCAAAATATTACATCTTGAATATCAGCATCTTAAACACTAATCAATTGTGCTTTTTTTTGTTTATAGAAATAAATTGTTAAATCAGAAAAACCAATACATTTTCCAGCCTGGCAGGAAAAGACACAACCTGTATAAAAAACTAATGAATTAATTTTGTGTCACTTACACAAATACGAAGAAAAAACGGGAACGCATTCTGCGATAAAAATCCGCCGATTTTTTTGTTATTTCATTTTTGTTATATACTTTTGCACCACTCGAAATCGAGAAAGTTGCTGTTTTAGCTCAGCGGTAGAGCACTTCCTTGGTAAGGAAGAGGTCCCGGGTTCAAGTCCCGGTAACAGCTCGTGAATTTGTAAAGCTGATTATTAATCAAAATAAATAACAAGTAAAGCTATGGCTAAAGAGAAATTTGAACGTTCGAAACCGCACGTTAACATTGGTACTATCGGTCACGTTGACCACGGTAAAACCACTTTGACTGCTGCCATCACAACTGTATTGGCAAAGAAAGGTCTGTCAGAATTGCGTTCTTTCGATTCTATCGATAACGCTCCTGAAGAAAAGGAAAGAGGTATTACTATCAACACTTCTCACGTAGAATATCAGACTGCTAACCGTCACTATGCTCACGTAGACTGTCCGGGACACGCCGACTACGTTAAGAACATGGTTACTGGTGCTGCTCAGATGGATGGTGCTATCATCGTAGTTGCTGCTACTGATGGTCCTATGCCTCAGACACGTGAGCACGTGCTTCTCGCTCGCCAGGTAAACGTACCTCGTTTGGTTGTATTCCTGAACAAGTGCGATATGGTTGAGGATGAGGAGATGCTTGAGCTCGTTGAGATGGAGATGCGTGAGCTTCTTGATCAGTATGGTTACGATGGCGACAATACTCCTATCATCCGTGGTTCTGCTCTTGGTGCACTGAATGGTGTTGACAAGTGGGTAGAGAAGGTTATGGAGCTTATGGATGCTGTTGATGAGTGGATTCCACTGCCTCCACGTGACTTGGATAAGCCATTCTTGATGCCTGTTGAGGACGTATTCTCAATCACTGGTCGTGGTACTGTTGCTACTGGTCGTATCGAGACTGGTCGTGTTAAGGTAGGCGATGAGGTTGAGCTGCTCGGTCTCGGTGAGGACAAGAAGTCAGTTGTAACTGGCGTTGAGATGTTCCGCAAGATTCTTGACGAGGGTGAAGCTGGTGATAATGTAGGTCTTTTGCTTCGTGGTATCGACAAGGCTGAGATTAAGCGTGGTATGGTTCTCTGCCACCCAGGACAGATCAAGCCTTACAAGAAGTTCAAGGCTCAGATTTATGTATTGAAGAAAGAGGAAGGTGGACGTCACACTCCATTCGGAAACAAGTATCGTCCTCAGTTCTATCTCCGTACAATGGACTGTACAGGTGAGATCTCTCTTCCAGAGGGAGTTGAGATGGTAATGCCTGGTGATAACGTAACTATCACAGTAGAGTTGATCTACGCTGTTGCTCTGAACGTTGGTCTGCGTTTCGCTATCCGTGAGGGTGGTCGTACCGTAGGTGCTGGTCAGATCACAGAGATTATCGACGATTAATTTTATCTTTAGATAATTACAAGGGGTTCCGTTAAGGAATTAGCGGAACCCATTTTTACGGGAATAGCTCAGTTGGTAGAGCACTGGTCTCCAAAACCAGGTGTCGGGAGTTCGAGCCTCTCTTCCCGTGCTAAATCAATAATTATGTTCAAAAAGTTTGGAAATTATTGCAAGGCTTGTTATGGCGAACTTGCGCATAAGACTACTTGGCCAACTCGGAGAGAGCTGACACATAGTGCTATGGTTGTATTATCTGCTTCCTTGATCATAGCACTTGTCGTGTTTGCTATGGACTCCGTTTTTAGCTTTGTTATGAGTATGGTTTATCCTAACTAATCATTTGAGAAAAATGTCTGAATCTGGAAAAAAATGGTATGTGCTGCGTGCCGTTAGCGGAAAAGAGGCTAAGGTGAAAGAATACATCGATGCCGAATTGAAACACAATAAATTGCTTTCGACGTATGTTTCTCAGGTATTTATACCTATGGAGAAGCATGCTACTTTGCGTAATGGGAAGCGTGTGGTTAAGGAGAAAATCTCCTTGCCAGGATATGTCCTCATCGAAGCAGAGTTGAAAGGTGATGTTGCACACACGTTGCGCTTTATGCCGAATGTTTTGGGTTTTCTCGGAGGATTGGATAATCCGACTCCTGTAAAGCAGGCTGATGTGAATCGTATGCTCGGTAGTACGGAAGAGGCTGAGATAGTTGACGAGATTAATATCCCGTATGCTGTTGACGAGACTGTGAAGGTTACCGACGGACCGTTCAGTGGCTTCAGCGGCGTCATCGAAGAGGTGAATGCCGAGAAGCATAAGCTGAAAGTTATGGTCAAGATTTTCGGACGCAAAACACCGCTCGAGTTAAGTTTTATGCAAGTAACAAAAGAATAGTTCATTGTTACGGATGAATGATTCTTTTATAATTATCAATTTTTAATAAACAAAGAAATGGCTAAAGAAGTTGCTGGATTAATCAAATTACAGATTAAAGGTGGCGCTGCGAATCCTTCACCTCCAGTAGGACCTGCTCTGGGTTCTAAGGGTATTAACATTATGGGATTCTGCAAAGAGTTCAACGCCAGGACCCAGGATAAGGCAGGTAAGATTCTTCCTGTTGTTATCACTTACTATACTGACAAGTCATATAGCTTTGAGATAAAGACTCCTCCTGCTGCTGTTCAGTTGCTCGAGGCTGCCAAGGTAAAGAAGGGTTCTTCTGAACCAAACCGTAAGAAGGTTGCTTCTGTAACTTGGGAACAGGTCAAGGCTATCGCAGAGGACAAGATGCCAGATTTGAACTGCTTCACTGTTGAGTCTGCTATGAAACTTGTTGCAGGTACAGCAAGAAGTATGGGTATTACTGTAAAAGGGGACTTCCCTGCGTAAATAATTTATAACTTCAATTTAAGAAAATGAGTAAACTGACAAAAAATCAAAAATCAGTAGCTGATAAGATTGAAGCAGGGAAGGCATACACTTTGAAAGAGGCTTCAGAGTTGGTAAAGGAAATTACCACTACTAAGTTTGAGGCTTCTCTTGATATCGATGTGCGTTTGGGCGTTGATCCACGTAAGGCTAACCAGATGGTACGCGGTGTCGTAACACTGCCTAACGGTACTGGTAAGGTTACACGTGTTCTCTGTCTCTGCACACCTGATGCTGAAGCTGCTGCAAAAGAAGCTGGCGCTGATTACGTTGGTCTTGACGAGTATATCGAGAAGATCAAGGGTGGTTGGACTGACATTGATGTTATCATTACAATGCCTTCTTGTATGGGTAAGCTCGGTCCTTTGGGTCGTGTTCTTGGTCCTCGCGGACTTATGCCTAATCCAAAGAGTGGTACTGTGACAATGGATGTTGCCAAGGCTGTCAAGGAAGTTAAGGCTGGTAAGATTGACTTCAAGGTTGACAAGGCTGGTATCGTTCATACATCAATCGGTAAGATTTCATTCACACCGGAACAGATCTATCAGAACGCTAAGGAGTTCATAGCTACTGTTATCAAGTTGAAACCGTCTGCTGCTAAGGGTACATATATCAAGAGTATCTATCTTTCTAGTACGATGAGTAAGGGTATCAAGATTGATCCTAAATCAGTTGAATAACTCTAAAAGTTTTGTAAAATGAAAAAGGAAGTAAAAGATACTATAATCGTTGAACTTGGCGAAAAGCTTAAAGAGTTCCCTCACTTCTATTTGGTTGACGTTCACGGATTGAACGCAAGCCAGACAAGTGACTTGCGTCGCAAGTGCTTCAAGAGTGAGATTCAGATGGTTGTTGTGAAGAACAAGCTTCTTCACAAGGCATTCGAGGCTTCAGAGATTGATTTCGAGCCTCTGTACAGTTGCTTGAAGGGTAGTATTGCTGTCTTGTTCTGCAATACAGCTAATGTACCTGCTAAACTGTTGAAGAGCTATACTAAAGAAGGTATTCCTGCTCTTAAAGGTGCTTATGCAGAGGAAGGTCTCTTCGTAGGTGCTGACAAACTTGAGGAGCTTGCTGCTCTCAAGAGCAAGAACGAAGTTATTGCGGATATTGTTGCTTTGCTCCAGTCTCCTGCAAAGAACGTTGTTTCAGCTCTCCAATCAGGCGCAAACACTATCCACGGTGTGCTTAAGACTTTAGGCGAGCGTCCTGAGTAAATCTAATTAAAGTCATTAAAATTAACATTAAAAAAACATTAAAATTTAGAATAAAATGGCAGATATCAAAGCTATTGCTGAAGAATTGGTAAATTTGACAGTTAAAGAAGTAAACGAGTTGGCAACAGTCCTTAAGGACGAGTATGGAATTGAGCCTGCTGCTGCAGCTGTTGCTGTTGCTGCTGGCCCGGCTGCTGCAGGTGCTGCTGAGGCAGAGGAGAAGGACTCTTTCGACGTTGTTCTCGCTGAGGTAGGTGGTGCTAAGCTTCAGGTAGTTAAGGCAGTTAAGGAAGCTTGCGGTCTTGGCTTGAAAGAGGCTAAGGAGCTCGTTGACGGCGCACCTTCTACTTTGAAAGAGGGTATGGCTAAGGCAGAGGCTGAGAACCTGAAGAAGGCTATCGAAGAGGCTGGTGCTAAGGTTGAGCTCAAGTAATTGAGTCTTAAATAATATTTAAGGTTAAGGTTCTTCCAATAGAAGAGTCTTAACCTTTTTGTGTCTTTGTGTTTCTGTCGCTTCCCACCACGGCAGATTGATTTCACTTATGTGTTATATTATGGTGGATTAAATAAAACGATAACAAACATCTGTAATGGCTTCTAAAATCGTTGATAATAGAGTAAACTTTGCCAGCATCAAGAATCCTATGCCATATCCGGATTTCCTTGATGTGCAGCTAAAGTCTTTCAGAGACTTCCTGCAGTTAGACACTCCGCCTGAGGAACGTAAGAACGACGGATTATATAAGGTGTTCTCAGAGAATTTCCCTATAACCGATACACGTAACAATTTCGTTCTTGAGTTCCTGGATTACTATATTGACCCGCCTCGTTATACTATTGACGAGTGTCTTGAGCGTGGTCTTACATATAGCGTACCTTTGAAGGCTAAAATGAAACTTTACTGTACGGACCCTGAGCATGAAGACTTTGGTACTTTTATTCAGGATGTCTTCCTCGGTACTATCCCATATATGACAAGTAATGGTACTTTTGTCATCAATGGTGCAGAGCGTGTTGTTGTATCACAGTTGCATCGTTCTCCTGGCGTATTCTTCGGACAGGGTATTCATGCAAATGGTACAGCGCTTTATTCTGCACGTATCATTCCGTTCAAGGGTTCTTGGATTGAATTTGCTACGGATATCAACAATGTGATGTATGCTTACATTGACCGTAAGAAGAAATTGCCTGTTACTACTCTCCTTCGTGCTATCGGCTTTGAGTCTGACAAGGATATCCTTCAGATTTTTGATCTTGCTGAGGAAGTTAAGGTCAACAAGAAGAATATGAAGGATGCTATTGGCAGAACACTTGCTGCCCGTGTGTTGAAGAGCTCTAATGAGGACTTCTTCGATGAGGATACAGGTGAGGTTGTTTCTATCGAGCGTAATGAAGTGATTATGGAACGTGAGACCGTAATCACCAAAGAGAATATTGACCAGATTATTGATAGTGGTGCATCAACAATCCTTCTTCATAAGGATGTTGAAACAGCCAATAAGTTCTCTATAATCTTCAATACTCTTCAGAAGGACCCAAGTAACTCCGAGAAAGAGGCTGTATTGTATATCTATCACCAGTTGCGTAATGCTGACCCTGCAGATGATGCAAGTGCAAGAGAGGTTATCCAGAACTTGTTCTTCTCTGACAAGCGTTATGACTTGGGTGATGTGGGACGTTATCGTATCAATAAGAAATTAGGTCTTGATACAGACATGGATGTCCGTATCTTAACTAAAGAAGATATAATTGAAATCATTAAATATCTCATCCAGCTGGTTAACTCCAATGCTACGGTGGATGATATTGACCATTTGAGCAACCGTCGTGTTCGTACTGTAGGAGAGCAGTTGAGCAATCAGTTCTCTATTGGTCTGGCTCGTATGAGCCGTACTATTCGTGAGCGCATGAACGTGCGTGACAATGAGGTGTTTACTCCGACAGACTTGATTAACACCAAGACTATCTCAAGTGTTATCAATTCATTCTTCGGTACAAACCCGTTGTCGCAGTTCATGGACCAGACAAACCCTCTTGCTGAGGTTACTCACAAGCGTCGTCTGTCTGCCCTTGGTCCTGGCGGTCTTTCAAGAGAGCGTGCAGGATTTGAGGTTCGTGACGTTCACTATACCCATTATGGTCGTCTTTGTCCTATTGAGAGTCCTGAAGGTCCGAACATCGGTCTTATCTCTTCTCTTTGTGTGTATGCAAAGATCAACGAACTCGGTTTTATTGAGACTCCATACCGTAGAGTTAAGGATGGTGTTGTAGACCTGAAGAATGAGGATGTGGTATATCTTACAGCAGAGGAAGAGGAAGACCATATTATCGGTCAGGGTAATGCTCCGCTTAATGATGATGGAACATTTATCCGTGATGTGGTAAAATGTCGTCAGGATGCTGATTTCCCAGTAGTGCCACCTGCTGAAGTTGACTTGATGGACGTGTCTCCACAGCAGATCGCTTCTATTGCGGCAGGACTCATTCCTTTCTTGGAGCATGACGATGCTCACCGTGCGTTGATGGGATCCAACATGATGCGCCAGGCAGTTCCGTTGCTTCATAATGAGGCACCAATCGTTGGTACTGGTGTTGAGAAGCAGGTTTGCGTTGATTCACGTACAATGATTACAGCCGAAGGCGAGGGCGTTATAGAATATGTTGACGCAACGACAATCCGTATCCTCTATGATAGAACAGAGGACGAGGAGTTCGTCAGCTTCGAACCGGCTCTTAAGGAGTACCGTATTCCTAAGTTCCGTCGTACAAACCAGAACATGACCATCGACTTGCGTCCTATTTGTAACAAGGGACAGCGTGTCAAGAAGGGAGATATCCTGACAGAGGGTTATGCAACAGAGGATGGAGAGTTGGCACTCGGACGTAACCTCCTTGTAGCTTACATGCCATGGAAGGGTTACAACTATGAGGATGCTATCGTGCTGAATGAGCGTATTGTTCGTGACGACGTGCTTACTTCCGTTCATGTTGATGAGTTCTCTCTCGATGTGCGTGAGACAAAGCGTGGTACTGAGGAATTTACAAATGATATTCCAAATGTAAGCGAGGAGGCAACCAAGGATCTTGATGACAATGGTGTTATCCGTGTTGGTGCCCGTGTGGAGCCAGGTGATATCCTTATCGGTAAGATTTCTCCAAAGGGAGAAAGCGATCCTTCACCAGAAGAGAAACTGTTGAGAGCAATCTTCGGTGACAAGGCTGGAGACGTTAAGGATTCTTCTTTGAAGGCTAATCCTTCCCTAAGTGGTGTCGTAATCGACAAGAAGTTGTTCTCTCGTGCTATCAAGACTCGTGCTTCTAAGCAGAAAGACAAGGTTATCCTTGCAAAGATAGACGAAGAGTATGAGGCAAAGATCGATGACTTGAAGGATATTCTCGTTGACAAGCTGTTGACACTTACGGAGGATAAGGTTTCTCAGGGTATAAAGGATTACTCTGGAGCTGAAATCATCACAAAGGGAAGCAAGTTCACCACAACTCAGCTTAAGAATCTTGAGTATGAGGGAATACAGTCAAACAACTGGACAGAGGATGAGCATGCAAACGGCTTGATATCAAAGCTTATTACTAACTTCCTGAAGAAGGCAAAGCTTCTTGATGCAGAAAACAAGCGTCGTAAGTTTGCTATTACCATCGGTGATGAGCTTCCATCAGGTATTATCCAGATGGCTAAGGTTTATATTGCCAAGAAGCGTAAGATCGGTGTCGGTGATAAACTTGCCGGACGTCATGGTAACAAGGGTATTGTATCAAAGATTGTTCGTCAGGAGGATATGCCGTTCTTGCCAGATGGTCGCCCTGTTGATTTGGTGCTGAACCCATTGGGCGTGCCTTCTCGAATGAACCTTGGACAGATCTTTGAGGCTATCCTTGGTGCTGCAGGTAAGCGCCTTGGCGTGAAGTTCGCTACACCTATCTTTGATGGTGCTAAGCTTGACGACCTTAAGGAGTGGACCGACAAGGCTGGTTTGCCAAACCTCGGTTCTATGCACTTGTATGATGGTGAGACAGGAGAAATCTTCGACCAGCCTGCTACAGTAGGTATCACTTACTTCCTGAAGCTCGGTCATATGGTTGAGGACAAGATGCACGCTCGTTCCATCGGTCCTTACTCGCTCATCACTCAGCAGCCACTTGGTGGTAAAGCTCAGTTCGGTGGACAGCGTTTTGGAGAGATGGAGGTTTGGGCTCTAGAGGCATTCGGCGCAAGCCATGTACTTCAGGAGATTCTGACAATCAAGTCTGATGATGTGGTTGGCCGTTCAAAGGCATATGAGGCTATCGTTAAGGGTGAGCCGATGCCAACGCCGGGTATCCCTGAGTCACTCAATGTATTGCTCCATGAGCTTCGCGGTTTGGGTCTTAGTATCACTCTTGATTAATAATAGACTCTTTACAAACAATATATAAATAAGAATTATGGCTTTCAAGAAAGATTCAAAGATAAAGAGTAATTTTACGAAGATTACCATCGGACTTGCTTCTCCGGAGGAAATCCTCGAGAATTCGTTCGGTGAGGTGACCAAGCCGGAAACCATCAATTACCGTACGTATAAACCAGAGCGTGACGGACTTTTCTGTGAGCGTATCTTCGGTCCTACAAAGGACTATGAATGCGCCTGCGGAAAGTACAAGCGTATCAGATATAAAGGAATTGTCTGCGACCGTTGTGGTGTAGAGGTGACAGAAAAGAAGGTTCGCCGTGAGCGTACAGGTCACATCGAACTGGTTGTTCCTGTAGCCCACATCTGGTATTTCCGTTCTCTGCCGAATAAGATCGGTTACCTTCTCGGTCTGCCTACCAAGAAACTTGATGCTGTGGTATACTATGAAAAGTATATCGTAATACAGCCAGGTATCATGGCTGGTAAGATGGATCCCGAGAAAGAAGGACAGGAGCTCAACGGTTCCCACAAGATGGACCTTCTTTCAGAGGATGAATACCTTAATATAATAGATAAGCTTCCTGAGGACAATGAGTATCTTGAAGATACCGATCCAAGCAAGTTTATCGCAAAGATGGGTGCAGAGGCTATCTATGACCTCCTTGTGAACATAGACCTTGACGGTCTGTCATATGAGCTTCGCGACCGCGCCAACAGTGATTCTTCCCAGCAGCGTAAGACAGAGGCTTTGAAGCGTCTGCAGGTTGTAGAGGCATTCCGTGGCAGCCGTGGCATTAATAAGCCAGAGTGGATGATTATGAAGATCATTCCTGTCACACCTCCAGAACTCCGTCCTTTGGTACCATTGGATGGTGGACGTTTCGCCACATCAGACCTTAACGACCTCTATCGTCGTGTAATCATCAGAAATAACCGTCTTAAGAGACTTATTGAAATCAAGGCTCCTGAGGTTATTCTTCGAAATGAGAAGCGTATGTTGCAGGAGGCTGTCGACAGCTTGTTTGACAACTCTCGTAAGAGCAGCGCCGTTAAGAGCGAGTCAAACCGTCCGTTGAAGTCGTTGTCTGACTCTCTGAAGGGTAAGGCAGGACGTTTCCGTCAGAACCTTCTCGGTAAGCGTGTTGACTACTCAGCACGTTCAGTAATCGTTGTAGGTCCGGAGTTGAAGATGGGTGAGTGCGGTCTGCCTAAGCTTATGGCAGCAGAGCTTTACAAGCCATTCATAATCCGTAAGCTTATTGAGCGTGGTATTGTGAAGACTGTAAAGAGCGCAAAGAAGATAGTTGACCGTCGTGAGCCTGTTATCTGGGATATCCTTGAGAACGTGATGAAAGGTCATCCGGTACTTTTGAACCGTGCCCCTACACTTCACCGTCTTGGTATCCAGGCTTTCCAGCCAAAACTTATCGAGGGTAAGGCAATCCAGCTTCATCCGTTGGCATGTACAGCGTTCAACGCCGACTTCGACGGTGACCAGATGGCTGTTCACCTTCCATTGAGCAATGAGGCAGTACTTGAGGCGCAGATACTGATGCTTCAGAGCCACAATATTCTTAACCCTGCCAATGGTGCTCCTATCACAGTGCCATCTCAGGATATGGTGCTTGGTCTTTATTATATCACCAAGATTCGTCCGGGAGCAAAGGGTGAAGGACTGACATTCTACGGACCGGAGGAGGCAATCATTGCGCACAATGAGAAGCGTTGCGACCTCCATGCTCAGGTAAAGGTTGTTGTTAAGGACCTTGATGAGAAGGGAAATTTCGTTCAGAGGATGGTAGAGACATCTGTCGGACGTGTAATCGTAAACGGAATCATTCCAGACGAGGTTGGATTCGTAAATAAGGTAATTTCCAAGAAGAGTCTTCGTGACATCATCTCTGATGTAATCAAGGCAGTAGGTTTTGCCCGTGCATGTGAGTTCCTTGATGGAATCAAGAATCTCGGTTACCGCATGGCATATCTTGCAGGACTTTCATTCAACCTTGATGATATTATCATTCCAGAGGAGAAGAAGGCACTTGTAGAACGTGGAAATGAGGAAGTTCGTCAGATTACTGACAACTATAATATGGGATTCATCACAGACAAGGAGCGTTACAATCAGGTAATTGATGCGTGGACCCACGTAAACAATGAGCTCGGAAATGTCTTGATGAAAGAGATGACAGAGGCAGACCAGGGTTTCAATGCTATTTATATGATGCTTGATTCCGGAGCCCGTGGTTCTAAGGACCAGATTCGTCAGCTTGCAGGTATGCGTGGTCTTATGGCAAAGCCTCAGAAGGCAGGAGCTGAAGGAGCGCAGATTATCGAGAACCCTATTCTTTCTAACTTTAAGGAGGGAATGAGCGTGTTGGAGTACTTCATCTCTACCCACGGTGCCCGTAAGGGTCTTGCCGATACCGCCATGAAGACTGCCGATGCCGGATATCTGACTCGTCGTCTTGTAGACGTTTCCCATGATGTTATCATCAATGAGGAAGACTGTGGAACACTTCGCGGACTTGTATGTACGGCATTGAAGAATGGCGATGAGGTGATCTCTACCTTGTATGAGCGTATCCTCGGTCGTGTATCTGTACATGATATCATTAATCCTACAACCGGAGAGCTTATCGTTGCTGCTGGTGAAGAAATCACAGAGCCTATAGCACAGGCAATTGAAGATTCTCCTATTGAAAGCGTTGAGATTCGTTCTGTGCTTACTTGTGAGAGCAAGCATGGTGTCTGCATGAAGTGTTATGGCCGTAACCTTGCCACCAGTCGAATGGTACAGAAGGGTGAGGCTGTCGGTGTCATTGCAGCCCAGGCTATTGGTGAGCCAGGTACTCAGCTTACACTTCGTACGTTCCACGCCGGAGGTATTGCTGCCAATGCAGCAGCCAATGCATCTATCGTTGCAAAGAACGATGCAAGAATCGAGTTCGATGAGCTTCGTACCGTACCGTTTGTTGAGAAGGCTGAAGATGGTAGCGATGTAGAATGTGAGATGGTTGTCAGCCGTCTTGCCGAGGCTCGTTTCATCGATCCTCATACAGACATCGTGCTTTCAACAGTTAACGTGCCATACGGTAGTTCTTTGTATCACAAGAATGGCGATGTCCTTTCCAAGGGCGAACTGATAGCAAAGTGGGACCCATTCAATGCTGTCATCGTAACGGAATATGCCGGAACATTGAAGTTCCGCGATGTGATAGAAGGTGTTACATACCACTCTGAGACCGATGATACTACAGGTCTTACAGAGCGCATCATCACAGAGTCTAAGGACAAGACAAAGGTCCCAACCTGTGATATCGTAGATGAGAACGGTGAGGTGGTTGGAACATACAACCTCCCGGTAGGTGGTAACGTTGTTGTTGAGGACGGACAGAAGGTAGCTACCGGTACCACTCTCGTCAAGATTCCTCGTTCTGTCGGTAAGGCAGGAGATATCACCGGAGGTCTTCCACGAGTTACGGAGCTCTTCGAGGCTCGTAACCCTTCAAACCCAGCTGTCGTATCAGAAATCGACGGTGAGGTAACAATGGGTAAGCTGAAGCGCGGTAACCGTGAGATTATCGTTACCTCCAAGACAGGTGAGCAGCGTAAATATCTTGTATCATTGTCAAAGCAGATTCTTGTACAGGAGCATGACGCCGTTCGTGCAGGAACTCCTCTTTCAGATGGTAGTATCACCCCAAGTGATATCCTTGCCATCAAGGGTCCTACCGCCGTTCAGGAATACATCGTTAATGAGGTACAGGACGTATATCGTCTGCAGGGTGTGAAGATTAATGACAAGCACTTCGAGATTATCGTTCGTCAGATGATGCGTAAGGTTCAGATCAATGATCCGGGCGACACCACATTCCTTGAGCAGGAGATGGTAGACAAACTCGACTTCGCAGAAGAGAATGATCGTATCTGGGGCAAGAAGGTGGTTACAGACGCTGGTGACAGCGACAGCCTCCGTGCCGGACAGATTATCACTGTTCGCAAGCTTCGCGATGAGAACTCAAGCTTAAAGCGTCGTGACCTCAAACTTGTTCAGGTTCGTGATGCAGTGCCTGCAACATCTACTCAGATTCTTCAGGGTATCACACGTGCAGCCCTTCAGACCAAGAGCTTCATGTCTGCTGCATCATTCCAGGAGACTACGAAGGTGCTCAACGAGGCTGCAATCCGTGGAAAGCAGGACAAGTTGGAAGGAATGAAGGAGAACGTTATCTGCGGACACTTGATACCTACAGGTACAGGACTTCGCGAGTTCGAGAAGATTATTGTAGGTTCAAAAGAGGAGCATGACCGTATGCAGGCTAATCGCCGCAACGTCATCGACTACTCTGAAAAGCAGACAGTAGACGAGAACTAAGAATCTTGAAAAGAGCTGGTAACAGTTCTTATATACAATAAAAAACTCCCGTTTCATCGGGTTGCGTGGAAAATGAATTATTTTCTAAAGCAACGATGAAATGGGAGTTTTCTTGTTACCATACTGGAATTCCCTTGTTTCTAATGAGAGTCTTCTTATTTCTTTTTCTTATTGATTCTGGATCTGATAGAGCGGAGAGAAACTTCGGCAACAGCCATGATGTTCATGATTTCGGCATCAGTCTTTCCTGTGTGTTCAAGGATAAGGAAGAACTTGTATTTTGGTGACAGCTCATCATACGAGTTGTCGAGCATGTCTACAAACTCCATATCCACAAGACGGTAGTATTCTATTATATTCTCAAAGTCATTCTTCTTCCATAGAACAGTCGTCTTGCCATTCAGAATCTCATTGAAGAGGATATATCCGCGGTTCAGAGTGTCGCGGTGCTTGTCCAGCAGTTTCTCTTTCCTCTTGTTTATGGCTTCAATCTCTTTCTCTTTATGTTGGTCCATACGCTCAAGTTCCTTTATTTGGCTTTCATAATTCTTTATCATCATCTGGTCGTGAGCCATTGCAGTCTTTGTCTTATACTGTTTGTAGCGGAGGAACAGTATGGAAACTGTGGCAATGAGAACAAGAACCGTAATGATAATTATGGCTATCATAATGTTCCTTTCGTATTTCTGCTTTGACTTGATGTTGTCAAATTCAGATTGAATCGCTTTCACGTTGTTGCCTGTTTGCCTTTCCGACAGGCTGTCTTTAAGAGCAATCAGTCTTTCAGCTGTTTTAGCAGCATGGGCATAGTTTTCCTCCTTCATGTGGTGTTTGAACATGGAGTGCATGGTCTCGTCCTTAATCTTTAGATTTTCCGTCTGCATAGCCTTTGCCCACATCTCCTCTGCCGAGTCCGTCTTTCCTTCGATGGCATAGACGTTGGCAAGGTTTTCATACGCTTCGTCCATAGGTGAGATATCCAGAACCTTCTTGAAATAGTATTCAGCCTTTTTCAAATCGTTCTTCATAAGGTATACACCGATGTTGTTCATGATGAACTGGCTGTCTTTCTTCGGTATGACATTCAGCAGTGCCATACTTTTTTTAAGGTATACGTCAGAACTGTCATTTTGCTTAAGTTTGGCATACAGCACCGCCATGTTGTTATAGGCATGTGCGAGCCAGTCGTTCCTTTTTGCCTTGATAGATTCTTTGACCGACTTCTTTGAGTATTCGAGAGCCGTTCTGTCTTCGCCGGCCTCTTCGTTAATAACAAGTAGACTGGCGTAAATTTTATGTTTAAGTTCCGAATTGTTAGTCTTTTCAGCGATGAATTCGGCGTTTTTTATATAATTAAGGGCATTCTTAATGTCTCCCGAGTCATACATGAAGCATCCCTTATAATAGTAAGCCGCAGCAAGTTTCTCCTGCTGTGCCTTACCGTTAGAATAGTAGTGAATGCTAAAATTCAGCGATTCCATCGACGATGAAGGCTTGTAGAGGCGATATTCCGCTTGTGTCCTTAGCAGGAAGAAATAGGCAGAATCTGCAGTCGTCTGCAAGTCTTTCACTTCGATGTTGTCAATTTCGTTGTATGCAGAATCGACAAGTCCGCTGTTCAGTAGCGAGTCGATTTGCACCAGCTTGCTGCTTTTGCTCTTGTTTGAGTCACAGCTTACAAGTATGGCAAAAGCCAGGAGTGTGAAAAATATATGAATCTTGCGCATATTATCTTATGAGATTTATTGCCGAGCCGAAGCTTGTCTTATGCAAAGATATACTTTTTATGTCAGATTGAAAAATATTATAACTCAGATTTCTTTGCTTATTTCTTGTATAATTAATGATGAGTTTCGGTTCTTTCTGTTGCATTTTTGTTGCAAAGAGTGATGTAAAACGCAATGCTAATGAGTTCAAGTAATTGATTTACAGCTAAATATGGTAAATTTGAATTTGCCACGGAATGATGGCATAATTTATATAAATTGTTTTGGACGTAAAATAAAGAATCGTAAATTTGGACCGTGTAAAAATTCAAAACCATTTAGACTTTCAATTTGATATGCTTATAAAACGATTAAGTGTATAAATGAAACTAATAAAAAAAGAATGATGCGCAGGGTGTAAATACGGAAACCATAAAATATAATATGAAAACCATTAAAAACGTGAATATATGAAGAAAAGAAAACTACTCGTAGCAATTGGACTGGCAATAAGCGCCGGATGCTTTGCACAGGATGATGTAGCCATCAACCTCGCTTCAGGAAAGAAAGTGTATAAGCTTGATGAGATCAAGTCAATGACTTTCGATGACAATAGTCTGAAAGTAAACAAGCAGACAAATGCTTCCGACACCTATCAGCTCGCAGAGATAGTAAATATAAGTTTCGATGCCGCTACAGGCGTAAACGGCTTGAAGGTAGAAGGCGAAGGACTTGCTATCAACGTAAAGGCTGGCAGCAACCTTATAGAAATAAGCGGTTATGACAGCAAGAAGCGTTATGCCGTAGCAGTTTACAACCTTGCAGGAGAGAAGGTTCTCGGCTTCGACAACTGGAAGGGTGAGGCTGTAGATGTGTCAGCATTGCCAGGTGGCGTCTATGTGTTCAAGATTAACAACAGTGCATTAAAATTCAGAAAGTAAAAAATACTATGAAGAAATATTTACTTCTTTTGATTGCCGCATGTCAGGGATTGGCAGTGATGGCACAGTCACCGAACTACAAGATGAAGATCACCTTGAAAGATGGTTCAAAACTTTCAGCACGTACCGATGAGGTAGAGGAACTCACTTTCTCAAAGCTTGGAAAGGTGAAGGTTGAGTTGTCAGAGAGATATAAGACGAGTACCTCTCTTGCTGTCAACCTCGACATCGACGCCAACGTAAGCCGTCTGAAGGCAGTATGTGTTCCGGCAAGTCAGACAGTATCAGACATAAAGGGCTACATAGAGAAGAATGCTACAGTAGACAGCAAGGTGTCATACAAGAAGTCATTCGATTTCCTCACACCGGAAACCGACTATATGATTTATGCTCTTGCATATGACGATAATGATCTTGCAAGCGAGGTCAGCCAGCTTAAGATGACAACCGGCAAGACAGAAGACGACCCGTTTGTTGTAGAGGCAAAGAATATCACGACAACAACTCTTGACTATGTCGTTACTCCTAAGGATAACAGCATACAGTATGTTGTACAGACCACAGGTATGGATTTCTATAACGACTGGTGTGCAGGCGACAATGCCGGCGATGTGCTCGAGCATTTCATCGCTTATTGGAAAGCAATGGGTAGCATGTATGGAGAGTCATGGCAGCAGCAGATCAAGTATGATGCAAAGACAGGCGTCTATGACTCAGAGGCAGACCATAACACACAGAAGAAGCTTCTTTGGGATGCTGACCAGGTTATCATAACCTTCGGTATTACAAATACCGGCGAACTTGTCACCCCAATACAGATTACAAAGACAAAAACTCTTGCTCCTACACCATCTTCAAATAAGATAAGTCTTGAGCTCAAGACCAACGAGTGGCGTAATGTAGTGGTTTCTGCCACAACTTCAAACTCTGATACATACATCGTAAACGTACAGAGAGCAGAGCTTGTAGATGCACATCGTGAGGCAGGCGACTTTGTTAAGTGGCTGTTGTATAGCGGTACTATGGATTATGCTAACATGGGAAAGAGCGGAAGTATGGATTGGGAGTTCACACCTAACAAGGGTGGAGAGAAATATTACGCTATAGGAATAGGTATAGATGCCTATGGAGCACCGACCACAGAACCGGTTTTCTTGGATTTCGTTCTTCCAGAAGGTAGTTGGGGAAATTAATAAAGCAAAGAATTATCTATAAAAAATAACATACGATGAAAAAGATAATAACAATGGCGATTGCCGCAATGTTCTCGGCGGTGACATTCGCTCAGGAGGTAAGTGAAAGAGTCATGAGAATACAGACCATAGATGGCGTGACAACACCGTTGCTGCTTGATAAAGTGCAGGACATCTCTTTCGAGGAGATCACTCCGCTTTCAATGGACATTGAAGTGAGCAATATCACCGAAACATCAATGGATATAGAATTCCCTATGCCAAGCGGCTGCAAGTATTGGCTGATGTGCATACAGAAAGAGGAGCTTACTGGTACAGATCTTGAAGTGCGTCAGGCTATAAAGGAAAAGTACAACGACAAGTTCAGCGAGAGCAAGTTCCTGCGCATTCCAAACTTCGAGGCAGGCACCACCTATTATATTTATGCACTGATGTACGACCAGGATGGTGTAGTGGCAGGTCTTTCAAAGACTTCTGCAACAACACTCAATACGCAGCAGCAGGCTACTGATGAGTTTTCCATCGATGTGACTGACGTGACAAAGACTACAGCTACTGTCAGCTTTACTCCGAAAGACAATGCAATGACATACTATTATTTCGTGGTTTCAGAGGCTGACCGTGCAAAGATGATTGAGAAGTATGGCGATATCCAGACTGCCGACCTCGAATATCTGCAGTATACCGCAGAGCAGGCTGATTACGGACTCAGCGAGTATCTTTCTTATATTCTTGTAAGTGGTCCTAAGACCAAGGATACAAGAGACATCATACAGTCGAACCTCGAACCGGGAACAAAGTACTATGCTTATTGCTATGGTATGAACAACGACGGCAGTTTCACGACAGGTGTGTATGAGAAAGAGTTTACTACAGAAGCAGTAGCTCCATCAAACAACGTTATCAGCTGTGAGGTGGTAAAAACATACGCTGACGGATGCGATGTAAAGGTTGCTACAACCAATGACGACCCTTATATGATTGATGCACAGCCAAAAGAAGTTTGGGAAAACTTCCTTTCTGCAGCTAATGGCGACAAGACACTTGCTGCAAAGCAGATTCTGTCAAGATCATACGGCGGCTATGCAGACAACTTTACAAAGAAGGGCAATCAGGAGTATAAGGTAGAAGTAGGTTCTGCCGACACTGATTACGTTCTTATCATCTACGGCTTTGACGCTGCAATAACAACAGGCGTCCAGACTGTAGAGTTCAGAACTCTCGCACAATAACTAAGTAAATATAATTAATACTGAAAAATGTATTTGGAGGTTCCCCCGGAGATGATGTGATATCAACTCCGGGGGATTTATTTGTTTGCAGGCAACGGAAAAATCGTATCGAATATATGTGACCTTCTCCATAAATTTCAGGGAGATTGTTTCTGTACTTACGGGAGATTACTGCAGTACTTACGTAAGATTACTGCAGTACTTGGCGGAGAGTACTGTGAAAGTGAATTTGGATATATACTCGGAATACCCAACGAGGAAGTGCGACGGGCACTTAATGAAATTGTAGGATACACGCAAGGTCGTAGGGTTTGCGACAGAACTTGGCAGTGAAGGTAAGGGGCTTGTTGACAGGAGTGTTGTTGAATGAATCAGCGGAGTCAGAAAAAAAAGATTAATGATAAGGTTGAATAATATATGGGGAAAGCTGAATTCGCTTTCCTCATATATTATATATCAGTCAGATTGATTTTACTCATTAGGCAGGGTTGTTGCTGAAGTCTCGGCAAGACCAGCAGCCACACCGTCCTGGTCGTACATCAGTGCATAGATATAATAGGTGGTGCCTGCCTCGAAGTTAGGAATGCGCAGGAACTTGTCTTCAGTGAAGCGGTCGTTGAACCTTTGTTTTATTTCCTGTCGCTTTTCAGCGTATGTGCCGTATATCTCTTCCTTCTGTATGCACATCAGCCAGTATTTGCACCCCTCCGGCATAGGAAAATCAATGTCCATGGAGTTTTTTGTGATGTTGCTAACCTCGATATCCATGGTCAGCGGTGTGACCTCTTCGAATGAGATGCTCTCCACGGTGTTGAGCATCATAATTTCAGATTCGTTGTCGGTGGTTGTGATTCTTATCACGTTATCTTTCTTCTCCTGTGCGAAGGCTGTTACTGAAAGCAGTGCAGCAATCGCCATTGTTATTATCTTTTTCATGTATGTTGTCTTTTATAAGTTTCTACAAATGTGTACTGTTGTTGCAATACTCTTAGAACCGGCCTTCCGGTAGTGTGAATTCAATCTTTACAGGGTCTCCGGCAGGTGCACCTCCATCCGTAGGCCATGCATATACGTGATATACTTCTCCACCGTAGCGGCTTCTGAATGTCCATTCCTGACTTCCCGTACGTGTATAGTCTGACATGTCGCCATTATTAAAAATCCACAATGCAACTTCATCGTCGGTACGTCCGTTTAGAAGAGATTCTGGTTGTGCTGTTATATAATACGGATGGTCTTCATCTGAAACCTCTGCCTTTATGACTACGTTTCTCCATTCGTTGGTAACGAGTGTCAGCTTGATGGTCATGTCCGACTTTTCAGGAGCTTTTGTTCTTACAGGGTCAATCTGTATAGGGGTTGTCAGTTCACCATTCTCGTTTATACCGAATGTGATGATGGCACAGTCATTGTCCCAAAACAGTGATTGCGGGGTGTTGTTGTCAGCCTCTGTATCATATACGCCTTGTTTCAGATCTTGTTTCAGCATCTCTTGCCAAGTTGCACCACACATACCACCGAATGCTTTCCACATAGCGATGAAATGCTTTACTACGTCACCAGCTCCATCTGCTTCGTCGCAGTCCTGAAGATACTTCTGGAGATTCTCACATATTGTGAAGTATTTCACGTTTGGATCCTTCGGCGTTACGACATAGTCGAGCTTTGTTGTACGAATGTTCTTTGCTTCAACCTTGAATGGATCATCTTCCACCTTGCCGGTCTTTAAGGTCTTCTGTGTCACCTCGCTTGGCTTTCCGTCCATGTCGTATGCCATAGCGTATACTGTATATTCCGTCTCTGGAGTGAGAAAGTCGAAAGCTTTCTTGTATGATACCTTGCTGTCAACAGTTGCGTTCTCCTCTATATATGTCTTGGGGTCAGATATAGTCTGCGATGCCGGCACCAATACCGCCTTCAGCTGTGATGCGTTAATCTCTATGTCGAGGTTTACGCCAAGCGATGTGGATGTCTTGTATCTCTCGGAGATTTCAACCTGCACCTTGCCGACCTTGAAAAACTCGATAGACTCAATATCTTCGGTAAGAGCACAAATCTTTGAGCCGTCTTTCTGAGTGAGTTTCATCTTGTACATCGGCGACTGAGCCATCATAGCCAGACTCTGGCATGCGGCAACCAACATTAATATATATTTCTTCATAGTGTTACTTTCTGAATTTTAAAGTTGTATTGTTGATTTTGAAAACATAAACACCCTTTGGCAGAGCCGAAACGTCTACTGCTGTACCCTTCCAAGAGTCGATGCCCATCACCTTCTCTCCAGCGAGGTTGTATACGGCAACTGTATAGCGCTCCTTGCTGTCGAAGCCGTTTATATTAATAAGGTCGCTGCCCGGAGCCACGCTCAGTGTCAGTTTGCCGCCTGCAATCTTCATGTCCTCGATACCCGAAGTCATGTCGAAAGTTACGTCTTTTATTTCTGCCATCTGATAGCTGTCGGCAGCCGAGCCGTCCTGCTTGTTCACTTTCAGACTGTTGCCGTCAAAGGTGAACGACTTGATGTCATCAACTTTGTATTCCTTTGTTCCCGAGGCAAGATTCACCTTTACGTAGTCTTGCGCAAAGCAACCGGTGCAGAATACCAGTCCCAATGTTACGAGTAGGTTCTTTTTTTTCATAATAAAACTGTATTTAAAAGGTTTGAAATTTCTCAATATGTATGTCTTCTTTTGTTTAAAGGTTGCATATTTACATCGTGTGATGTGTAGTGCTTTTCGTATTGAAAGTAAATGCCTGTGATTTCTTTCTCTGCCCAAAATTATGAATTTTTCTTTTAGCTACAAATTATTTTTATGTTTTTTTTTACCCGTATGTTGCGTTGGTGGTTTATTGTAATGTGTTGGTAGTTAGTGCGTTGCGCTGTTTTTAAAGTTTATTGCAACGGCTTCTGTATATCGAAATGCAACATTGGCGATATTGAATTTTTCTTTGTCGGTTGTAAATATTAGGCTTGGTAATACTTTTTTTTGTGATTAAAAAATGATAACTTTGCACATGTTATAGTATATAAAGACATTCAACTGGCAATGAATAGAATAACGTATCTTATTATTTTTTTTGTATTGTTGGCTGTTGGTTGTACCAATGACGGCAGGACAAACAAATCTCTTGTTGAGATAGACTCGCTGCTCGGCAAAGGAATGGTGGACTCTGCTTACAATTGTTTGCAAGCCATTCCGCAGAAAGATTTACGGACAACGGATGATTCTGCATATTATTATTTGTTGGATACTCAGTCGAAGTATCGGTTATACAAGCCTATAGAAACGACGAAGGACATAGAATTCTCCATTCGAGTATATTCCAAAGGTGCTGAGAACAGTGACAAGCTTGCTTCTGCCTACTATTATAAGAGTATGGCTTCATACGATCTTGGAAGAATAAGGGAAAGCGTAATAGATTTAAAGAAGGCGGAATTTATATCAAGAAAATCCAAAGACCTTGCATTGAAGCATAAGATATATGGTGGCTTTGTAATGGTTAATGAAAAGGCTGGAGAGAATCGGGCTGCACTTGAATACTCGTTGAAGTCTGCAGATGTATCGAAACGGATGAAGAATGCAAGCTGGCTTGCTAATGCTTATAATTATATGGTGGCATTATATGATCGCCTTGGCATGAAGGACAGTTCGGATTTTTATCTGAAGAAGAGTATGGAGTTGGTAAAGAAGTGTCCGCAGAAAGATGTCCCGTATATAATGGTCAATATCGGAGTATATCTGATGCATACCAAACCGGAACTTGCCAAGACTTATTTTAAAAAGGCTATCGAAGTACGGCCGATAGAAGAGGCTTACGTTAATCTTGCAGCGATATATGCTAATGAAGGCAAAGCGAAGTATGCTATATCTATGTGGCGGAAGGTTGAAGAGTCTGACAATATGCGGGCAAAAGGGCAGGCCTTGTATTCTATGTTGTCTTTTCATATGAAGAATGAAGACTATCGGAGTGCTGCACTTACTGCTCGGCGATTGGTGGAGTTGAAAGATAGTCTGTTGAATAAGCGCGATGCTGATAACGTAAAGGCGATACAATCAGAATTTGACGTCAATGTTTCGCGTCAGGAGTATGAACGTAAGATTACTTTCAGCTTGGTGGCAGTTGTGCTGCTTGCTCTGCTTGCGGTGATAGTATTCCTTTATTCACGGTACAAAACCTACAAGATGAAGGCTGCCGTTGCCAAGGATCAGATGCTTATCAGCAACTATGAGCGTCAGGTAGCCGACCTGGAGCGTCAGGGGCAGGACAACAGAAAGGAGTTAGAGGCTATAAACCGCCGTAAGGAGAAGCTTCTCGACAGGCACCGCGACACGTTGAACCGTGGTTATCAGTTGTTCTCCGATGTGACGGAAAGGGGCAAGACTACGGTGTTGTGGAAGAAGCACGACTTCGAAATCGTAATAGAATACTACCGTCTTACCGACGTGGAGTTTGTGGATAAACTTGAAACGTCGTACGATGAAATATCGCCCAAATACAAATTCTTCCTCATTCTTGAGCATATCGGCAAGACCGACAAGGAAATCATGGCAGCCATGTGCATTGCCGATGTTACGGTGCGTTCGATAAGATCGAGGGTAAACAAGAAGAAGAAAGACGTTGCCCGTTGATAGGTATGCAGGCTTATAACATAAAAGCGTCCGGCTCCATCGAGCCGGACGCTTTCGATATAAATCATTGACAGTAATTTGTAATGGGGAATTTATCTTATATCCTAATTCCCGCTATAGCCTGTATTCTGTTTGAATTCTTCTTTGTTTATTACTGCGTCAAGTTGTGTCTGAGGAATAGGGCGTAGAATATGATAATCCTTTATGTTTGCCTTAGCATCAGGATTGTACTTTTGTACACGCTCAAGCAATTTGCCTGTTCTTTTCAGGTCGTACCAGCGTTGCTGTTCTCCGCCAAGTTCTCTTGCTCGTTCGTCAAGGATAAAGTCGAGAGTAAGTTCATCCTGAGAAATCTCCATTTCGGCCTTATGTCCCTCTTTTCCTGCTCTCCGTCTGATTTGGTTTATATATTCAGTGCCTTCTTTTTTATGGTTCATATTCAACTCTGCCTCTGCTGCAATGAGATACATTTCGGCAAGTCGCAGGATGACACCGTGGCGTTTGCTTCCTGTATAGTTTACGGATTCACGGGTTGGATCAAGGAATTTCTTGAAAGTAACGTTCTGTACGCGGTTCTTGATGGAACCGTCAGCATTGTAAACCTTGTCGCGGTCAATCACGATGTAGTTGTGCTTGTCCTGTTCTTCCTGACTCATGCTATATTTTGTGAATACAATAGCTGTGTCACCTTTTGCTATATAAGAACTGTTGTTGTTATTGCAAATCCAAGCTTGTTGGAATATGTCATCATAGCGGGAGTCTATTTTCTCGTTGAATAAGTCGAGATAATATGCTGTTGGCATATATCTGTTAAACCCACGACCATATTCGATAGAGCGTGTGACTGGCTTTTTGCCGTTTTTGTCGAGGACTTGATCGTAACACATGACCCAGAACAAGTGTACAGGATTATTGCCTGGCTTTCTCCAAATGATGGCATTGCCGTCTGGACCCTCTTCGATTGATGTTCCGAAGATTTCATTTTTGTCATATACGCATACAAAGATATTCTCTTTCGATTCGTTGCAGGTATTGATGTCGCAGAGTTCTTTATAGTCACCAGCCAACTCGTATCCGTAGTTGTTGATAACATTTTTAGCGTGTGTCAACGCTCCTTCGTTGTCGCCGGTATACAGACAGACACGTGCCATAAGTGCTTCTGCTGCACCTTTCGTTGCTCTTCCATAGTCGGTTGTCGTCTCTGGCAGTTTGCTGAAAGCTTCTTTTAAGTCTTCATTGATGGTTTTATAGAAGTCCTCCACAGAAGAGCGTGTGACGTATCCGCTTGGCGATTTACATTCATCAGTAGTAAGATATACTCCGCCCCATGTCTCCACGATATGCCATAGATATAATGCACGTAGGAAGTGTGCTTCGCCAAGTCGTATGTCTTTTTCGTTTGCTTGAAGGTCAGATGTCGGGAGTCTGTTTATTGCAGAGTTACAAGTGTTGAGGGCAGAATACAGTCTTTCCCATTCTTTGGTTATAGCAGTGCTTGAACCTTGTAACGAACTGTTGTAATCAGAAAGTTCAGCTTGTCCGCATCCGTTTCCACGTGTAAAGATGTCGGTACCCAATTCCGTCATGGATATCGCATACTCTTGTCCGTACCAGAATCTCAGTGGGGTGTAGCAAGAGTTTACAAGAGCTTCAGCTCCAGACTTTGTCTTATAGAAAGTGTCAGCGGTAAGTCCGCTTTTGTTGTCTTCTTCAAGAAAATCGCTGCACGAAGTGCTTAGTGTTGTCGCGGCGCATGCCATGATACACCATTTATATATTTTGTTCATAGTTATAATAGAAATTATTAGAATTCAACATTTAGTCCAAATACAGCCTGTTTTGTCATAGGGTAGCTTAGAGAGCCTCCACGTTCAGGGTCATAGTTGTCGAAATGGCTGAATGTGAAGAAGTTCTTCAATGAGCAATAAACTCTGACTTTTGAGGCGTTTATTTTGCTTATCCATGTTTTTGGCAAAGAATATCCCAATGTAATCTCTTTGATTTTCAAGTAAGAACCGTCTACATATCCGAGAGATTCCAGTCGGGGGTCACTGCTTGAGAAACTTTTCTCTGGACGTGGAAAGTCATTTGTAGGATTGTCCTCGGTCCAGTAGTTGAACTTCAGTCCTGGGTCACCCTGGTTTCTGAAAGAACCATATCCTGCCGCTTCTGCGTGCAGAGTCTGTCCTTGTCTCCAGTACATGAATACTCTGAGGTCAAAGTCTTTGTATCTGAAAGTATTGTTCATTCCCATTACGAAATCAGGAACTTCCGAACCAAGGATTACACGGTCGTTGTCATTATCAATTTTGAAGTCTTTGTTCTTGTCGTAGATCTTTATTCTACCTGGTTTCTCTCCATATTTTGCAGCTTCTTCAGTCTCGTTGAGTTGCCAGATACCAAGTTTCTTCAGTCCATAATGTGTTTTTATAGGATGTCCTACAAACCATCCATTGCTGATGTCACGGTCTGATCCATCTGCAAGTTCTTTGATCTTTTCTCTGTTTAGAGTGAAAGTCAAGTCTGTGTTCCATTTGAAATCCTTATTTACTATATTTGCTGTATTGAGCACAATTTCTACACCTTTGTTTTCCGTCTTGCCTATATTGTCCCATGATATAGAGTAACCTGTAGAAGTCGGTACTTTCTTCTGCATCAGCAAGTCGTATGTGTTTTGGTAGTATAGGTCAATAGAACCGCTGATTCTGTTGTTTAGGAATCCGAAATCAATACCGAAGTTTGTTGTTGCGGTCTTTTCCCATCCGAGTGCGGTATTAGGAGTCAGTGCCGGATAGTATCCGTATGCACCGCCTTCAACACCATTGTTTATGAACGAGTACATTGTCTTTCCCAGTCCGCCTTGTGTCTGATAGGCAGAAACGGCACTGTTTCCAGATATACCATAACTTAGGCGCAGCTTCAGATTATAAAGCCATTCAACATCCTTGAGGAATTTTTCTTCTTTCATTCTCCATGCAAACGCTGCAGAAGGGAAGAAACCCCATTTGTGTTTGCTTGCTAATACAGATGAACCGTCCTCGCGGAATGTAAGGGTCAACAGATACTTTTCATTGAATTTGTAGTTTATTCTTCCGAAAAACGAAGCCATTGTTGTCTTTATGTAGTTGCTGCTTATTTTCTGGCTGTTCTGTAGTGCGCCAAGGTTGTAGAAGAGCATGCTTGGAGATATGATGTCGTGTCCTGAACCGGTATAAGTCTCTGCCTCATTCTGATAGAGGGCATTTCCTGCCATCACACTGAAATCATGTTTGTCGATTTTGAAATTGTAGTTAAGAGTATTTTCCCACGACCAATTCATTTCTGTCTCATTGGTAGCGTCTGCAACAGAATAGTCGCCCGCTCCGTCATGAGTATACTGGTCGGCAAAGTGTCCGTTTCTGACATCCTTTCTGTCCAAGCCGAATGTAGAAGTCAGTGTCAGGTTCTTGATAATGTTCCAGTTCGCTCCAATATTTCCCACAAGATGACTTGTCCTTCTGTTGTTTTTGTAGACTCCTGCCGCCTCTTCTGCTATAGGGCTGATAGTCTGCCCGTCATTGAACGGCAGAGGGTTTATCGAGCCGTCTTCATTGTATACATCACCGTATGGTGACTCGTATATAGCACGGTTTAATGGGTCGCGTCGTATATTTTGGTTCTGGAACGTATATACCATGTTGAAATTGAGCTTGAAGTCTTTTGTCACCTTGTGTGAGATACCAAGAGTAGTGTTGTATCTGCTGAGATTGTCAAGTTTCACAAGTCCTTGCTCCTTCATATATTCGAACGCAAGGTTGAACGATGTCTTTTCAGAACCATTAGATATACTTATAGAATGTGATGTCTGGCTTCCGTCTTTCATCAAGAGGTCAACCCAGTCTACGTCTTGGTTGCTTTTCACTGCATCGTAGGCAGAACCAAATATCTTTGCATCGTCAGCTTCGCTTGCCCATTGTCCGTCCGCTTTATAAGCTTCACGTTTGAAGTTTGCCCATTCTTGCAAGTTCATTCTTTCTGGATATGCAGCCACGGAATTAGTAGAGTAGTATCCGTTGTATGTAACTTTTGTTTTGCCTTGTGTTCCTTTTTTTGTTGTTATGAGAATTACACCGTTGGCACCTCTTGAACCATAGATAGCTGTTGATGAAGCATCTTTTAGGATTTCCATTGATTCGATTATATTAGGGTTGATATCAATGTCGGTTCCGTATGGTATGCCATCTACAATTATAAGAGGAGTATTTGAAGCATTCAAAGAACGGTTGCCACGGATTGAAAATGAAAGTCCGGAGCCTGTTTGTCCGCTTGACTTGGTCATATCGAGACCTGCGACTTTTCCCTGTAGACTTTCAAGGGCGTTGGTCGTAGGAGTTGCAACGATGTCCTCTGATTTAATGGAAGTCATAGACCCGGTCAAGTCACGTTTCTTTACAACTCCATATCCAATTACAACAACTTCGTCAAGGTCTTTCAGGTTGTCCTTCATGATTATTTTCATTGGTGTCCCGGCTTTTGCTTCAATTACCTGGCTTACCATTCCAATATAGCTTACCTCTATTTTTTTTGACGTTGCAGGAATTGCGATGGAGAATTTTCCATCAATGTCGGTTACGGTTCCTAATTTTGATTGTCCGACAACGACGATACTTGCTCCGATAACGGGTTGACCGGAATTGTCAAGCACTGTTCCGGAGACATTCTTGTTCTGTGCATGTACATTTAGTACATTCAGAATGGTTAGTACGAGCACGATAATAATGGATCTGCTCTTTAGTTTGAGATGTTTCATATATATGTATTGTTAAAATTTAATTATATTTGCTGCAAATATATAGGATTCTTAAAAAAAGGAAGGTGGATTATTTTCTTTTGAGGTTTAAAATCTTTTACTGTTGTGTATTTTCCACCTTTTCGTGTGAATATTTCCTTTTTTTTTTGCAATGTGAAGATTATTTTCAACCAGCAAAAAAATATAATCCTCTTAAGTGTTTGAAGTAACAACTAATTTTGCAAAAAGCAAATTTAATAACAAAATAAATGATAGTATTAATGAAACATCTTGGAAAGACAATTAAAGGCGTAGTGCTTGGAGCCGTATTTGCATCTATTGCAGCGCCTATGAATGCGGAGGATAATCTGCGCCTATGGTATCCAAAGCCTGCGTCATATTGGGAAGAAGCCTTACCGCTTGGCAACGGACGTCTTGCTGCAATGGTTTCCGGCTCTGTTGCACAGGACACGATTCAGTTAAATGAAGACACCTTCTGGAGCGGTTCACCTTATAATAATTATAATAAGAATTGTCTGGCGTATCTGCAGCAGATGCGTGATGGTATACAAAGCGGTACTGAAGAAGGATATGTTAAAGCTCAGAAACTTGCATTGAAATATCTTGTCGCAGATAAGTCGCTGACAAGCCATGGACAGATTTATGAATCTGTCGGGAGGCTTTTGTTGACGTTCCCAGGGAAGACTTTTGTCGATGAAATGGTAAAAAACGGTAATACGAAGCATCCTTCAACTGTAAAGAATTACAGGCGATGGCTTGATTTGGAGAATGCAACAGCAGGTGTTAGTTATGAATGTAAAGGAGTAAAATATACAAGAACGGTGTTCACATCGTTTAAAGACAACGTTACTGTAGTACGGCTGACTGCAAGTAAGGCAGGAAAGCTTGATTTCATAACGTCGTTTGTCGGACCGGAGAAAACTGCTCGTATAAAATGTACCTCATCTATATATGATGACAATACGCTATTGGTGCATTCTGTTCCAGGAAAGGAAAGTGAAGAGAATATCCCATGCAAGTTGGAATGCTACACATTTATTCGTATTGTAGATAATGATGGAATGGTTAAAAGTGGAACGCAAAGCGTAAAAACAGTTGCAACGGCTGATTCACAGACTGTGCCAACACTTGACGTGAAGAATGCTACCGACGTGACTTTGATTATTAGTTCCGCAACGAATTTTGTTAATTATAAAGACATCTCGGCAGATGCCAAGGCAAAAGCCCTGTCGTTTGTTGAGGCTTGGCAAAATAAAAAATACGAAACGGCTCTTAGTGAACATGAGGCAAAATATAAAGAACAGTTTGACAGGGTTAAGCTTTCTTTGGGAGATAATCGTGAGCAAAGCGCAAAGGATACAGAAACTCGTATTAAGGAATTCTCTACAGTGTCGGATCCTTCGCTTGCAGCAATGTACTTCCAATTCGGAAGATATTTGCTGATTTCATCGTCGCAACCTGGTTCTCAACCAGCAAACTTACAAGGCGTATGGAATCCTGACGGAAGACAATATCCGGCATGGGATTCTAAATACACTACAAATATTAATGTGGAAATGAACTACTGGCCGGCTGAGGTCACGAATCTTTCAGAATGCCATCTGCCGTTCCTGCAGCTTGTTAAGGATGTTAGTGAGACAGGAAAACAGAGCGCAGAGAAGATGTATGGTTGCAAAGGATGGACGTTGCATCATAATACAGACCTGTGGCGTGCCACGGGTGCTGTTGATTATGTTTCTGCTGCTGTATGGCCTACATGTAATGCTTGGTTCTGCTCGCATATATGGGAACATTATCTGTATACAGGCGACAAGAAGTTCCTTGCAGAATACTATCCGGTGATGAAAGGAGCGGCGGAATTCTATCAAGGCTTTTTGTATAAGGACCGTGTGACAGGATATATGGTTGCCGGTCCGTCTGTATCTCCAGAAAACCATCCTGGTAAATGGAAATATACAGATGACAAAGGTAAAAGTCAGAACTGTGCTGTGTTTCAAGGCATAACAATGGATAATGCAATGATTTATGACTTGCTGAAAAACACATCCACCGCAGCAAGAACTCTTGGTATAGATGAAGCATTCTCAAAGGAGATAGATAAACTGCGGAATAAGATTTCTCCAATGCGAATCGGAAAATATGGACAGTTGCAGGAATGGCAGGAAGATTGGGATCTGGAATACTCTGGTCATCGTCATTTGTCACATTTGTGGGGTGCTTACCCTGGTAGTCAGGTGTCACCGTATGATAATACCGACCTTTATCAAGGTGTGCATAAAAGTCTTGTTGGACGTGGAGATGCAAGCCGTGGATGGTCGATGGGATGGAAAGTGTGTCTGTGGGCACGAATGTTAGATGGCAATCATGCAATGACGCTGATAAAGAATCAATTAAAGTTGAAGAATCCAAATTCCACAATTAGAGATATGGATGGAGGAACTTATGCAAACATGTTTGATTCTCATCCACCATATCAGATTGACGGCAACTTCGGCTGTTGTGCAGGAATTGCCGAGATGCTTGTACAAAGCCATGCCGGGTTCATTCATATCTTGCCTGCTCTGCCTCTCGAATGGAAAAAGAATGGTGAAGTGAAAGGACTGTGTACTCGTGGCGGATTTGAGATAACCGATTTGAATTGGACTGATGGAAAAGTTACGTTGTTGAAGATAAAAAGTAAGGTAGGTGGCAATCTGCGTCTGCGTACGGCAACTCCTTTAAAAATGGCTGATGGAACATCGTTGCGTCTTGCAGATGGCGACAACACCAATCCTCTTATGCAACCATATAGAATGCCTGCTCCTATAGTTAAGGATAAATCAAAAATACCGGCAACATTTTTGCCGGAAACTGTTCTTTACGACATACCGACAGAGGCTGGACAGGAGATTGTGCTTGTTTGTCGTAATTGACAGCTGCTATATATAAATAAGGTATAGCATATTATCTTTTTTCGTTTCACAAGAGAGTGTATCATTTTTTTCCTTTTGATACACTCTCGTTCTTCTGTCTGTTTTGATTAGAACCTCAGACTCGTGAATGAGAAGAACATATCCCTTCTCTCACTTTAACCCTAAACGGTCTAATGACCGATTGGGATTAAACTTGATCAGATCTTTGCTTTATCTTTAGATAATCTGTATCTTGGAATAGGATATTAATTCGTTTATACGATTTTCCCCATTGAAAAAACGATAATCCGCACAGCCTTTTTCTTTGTTTTTTACCTTTGCGGCATCTTAACGGAATAAAAATATAATCTAAAAAACAATTAAAACGTAAAATTATGAAAAGAATGATGAGTCATTTATTTCATGTGGCTCTGATGCTTTGGGCTTTTACCTTTGCAAATCCTGTTATCAGCCACGCGCAACAGACAGCTGTTGCGTCATGGGTGTTTTCGGAGGGATGGGAAACCTCAAGCAGCGGAACTGTTGTGACCTACACACCGGATGGTAGTGGTTGGCAAGCGATAAGCAACACCGCATGGAAGAGTAAACAACCCGTGTTTCTGCCGAACACATGTTCGGGAGTACAGTCAAGCTATAAGCTTTCGCTAAAGACAAGCGATGGCAAGTGGGAAGTGAAGCAAAGTAAGGATAGCTATGTCTTGCGTCTGAACACAGCTTCAATAGATAAGTTTACACAAAAGGAAAACTATGGTGATGCTACTAAGCATGACCAATATTTTGAAATGAGTTTCCCTACTGTAAACTTGAACAACGTGAAACTTAATTTTGCTATAGGCGACGGGTCAAGCAGTTCCACACATTTTGGTGTGGCATATTCCGTTGATGGAGGAACGACATGGACAACGCTTGAAGACTATGTCAGCGGCAGTCATTGGAATACATATAATGACGCTGTTTACTCTCTGGATGCCGACAATAAGGATAATGTGATAGTAAGACTGTTTATTGTCAGTGCCACGAAGAACAGCAATTACAATCTGAAATATGTAAATGTACTTGCTGACGACCATGAGGCACCGGTATTAGTGTCAAGTCGTCCAAAGGATAGTGAGAATAATGTCGTGACAACAGGAACCATAGCGTTGAACTTTGATGAGAGTGTGCATGTGGCGGATGGAACTAAGGCTACGCTTACGAATGCAAATACAAACAATGTTGTCAAGCTTGCTCCAACAGTAAACGGCAATGTAATCCGTTTCAGCTATTCTGCTCTTGACAAAAGTGCAACATATAACTTTGAACTACCGGAAAAAACTGTAAGTGACCTTTCGGGTAATGTACTTGCGAAAGCCTTGACGTTCAGTTTCATCACTGCCGATACCGATCCGATACCAGCTCCTGTAATAGAGAGCAAGAATCATCTATGGTACAACAAACCTGCAGGTTATTGGGAAGAAGCTCTACCGTTAGGAAACGGTCGCCTTGGTGTTATGCACTCTGGTAGTGTTGCATGTGATACGCTCCAACTCAACGAAGATACATTTTGGGATCAGGGACCGAACACAAACTATAATGCAAATGCTTTTGGAGTACTCAGAGAAGTTCAGCAAGGCATCTTCAACAAAGATTATGCTTCGGTACAGAATCTTGCTGTGACGAACTGGATGTCACAAGGCTCTCATGGGGCAAGCTATCGTGCAGCAGGTGTTGTCTTGCTTGGCTTCCCGGGGCAGCGTTTCGATGATATGGAAAGTGCGCAGACTGCGGATGCTGTTGACGCACAAGGCTATGTGCGCTATCTTGATATGAATACAGCAACAAGCAATGTGGAGTATCATGTGAAAGGTGTAGGGTATAAGCGTACAGTATTCACTTCTTTCAAGGATAATGTCACAGTGGTGCGTCTTGAAGCGGACCAGACAGGTAAACTCGACTTCAATGTGGCTTATGCCGGTTGTAATAAGTCGAATATAGAGAAACTCACGTCTAACGTCCTCTATGACGAGCATACTATCAAGGCAACGATGGGCCCGGCACGTGACAAGTGTGAGAATGTGGAAAACAAACTAAACCTTTGTACTTATCTGCGTATTGTGGACTGTGACGGCTCAATTACAAACGACAATGTCAATATCTATGCTCAAGGAACAGTGGGAGCTGCGACAAACGCTCCGCGTCTTAATGTGACAGGTGCTACATACGCTACAATCATTATTTCGCAAGCCACAAATTTCAAGAAATATGATGATGTAAGCGGTGATGCAAGTGCAACAGCCCTTGCCTATCTGGAAGCATACGAGAACAGCAAGAAAGATTATGCTACAACACTTTCGGATCATGAATCTGTCTACAGGGCACAGTTTGACCGTGTGGACCTGACTCTTACCGGTAATGCTTCGCAGGAATCCAAGGATACCGAACAGCGTATAAAGGAGTTTCATAAGACTTCTGACCCTCAGTTGGCAGCCAACTACTTCCAGTTCGGACGTTATCTGCTCATCTCTTCTTCACAACCCGGCACACAGCCAGCTAATCTACAGGGCATATGGAATCCTGACGCACGTCAGTATCCGGCTTGGGATTCGAAATACACGTCAAATATCAATGTGGAGATGAACTACTGGCCTGCTGAGGTTACTAATCTTGCAGAATGCCATGAACCGTTTGTCGAGATGGTCAAGGATGTAAGTGTGACAGGTGCGGAAACAGCTCAGAAGATGTATGGCGCACGTGGATGGGCTTTACATCACAATACAGACATCTGGCGTACGACAGGTGCGGTAGACAATGGCACCGTAGGAGTTTGGCCTACATGCAACGCATGGTTCTGCTCTCACCTTTGGGAGCGTTATCTCTTCTCTGGTGACAAGACATATCTTGCAGAGGTTTATCCTATAATGAAGGGTGCGTCAGAATTTTTCCAGGATTTTCTTGTAAAGGATCCTGATACAGGATATATGGTTGTTTGTCCGAGCAATTCACCAGAGAATCATCCGGGTATAGGCTCTTATACCAAGTCTGACGGTAAAACTGCAAACATAGCCCTCTTCGGAGGTGTTGCCATGGATAACGAGATGGTCTATGACTTGTTGAAGAATACTGCTCTTGCGGCTCGTGCTCTTGGTAAGGATGCAGATTTTGCAGATGCTCTTGATGCTCTGAAGGCACAGATTACTCCATGGAAGATAGGTAAATACGGACAGGTACAGGAATGGCAGGAAGACTGGGATAAAGAGAATTCGTCTCATCGTCATCTGTCTCATCTCTGGGGAGCTTATCCTGGCAATCAGGTTTCTCCATACGAAAATACAACACTTTATCAGGCTGTATACAAAAGTCTTGTCGGACGTGGCGATGCTGCCCGTGGATGGTCGATGGGATGGAAGGAAGCCATGTGGGCACGTATGCTTGATGGTGATCATGCTATGAAGATTCTTAAGAACCAGCTCGTCCTGCTCGACCCTAATGTTACAATCGCTTCTTCCGATGGTGGTTCATATGCAAATATGTTTGATGCTCATCCTCCATTCCAGATTGACGGAAACTTTGGTGCTACTGCAGCTATTGCAGAGATGCTCGTGCAGTCGCATGCCGGCTTCTTGCATGTTCTTCCTGCATTGCCTACAGAATGGAAAGCCGGTGGTGAGGTGAAAGGACTGCGTGCCCGTGGAGGATTTGTAGTGACAGATATGAAATGGGCTGACGGCAAGATAGAGAAGCTTGCTGTGAAGTCTACAGTCGGCGGAAACTTACGTCTGCGTACTGCAACGCCATTGACAAAGGCTGACGGTACGGCACTTTCTGTTGCAGAAGGCAATAATACTAATCCTTTGATGCAGCCTTATGGCATGCCGGAGCCGATAGTCAAAGATGCAGGTAAAATTCCTGCCACAACGCTTCCTGATACATATCTCTATGATATCTCTACTCAGGCAGGCGAGGAGATAACGCTTGTTGGAGGCATTGCGGGTATTGTTCCTGTATCTGTCGCTTCCTGTGAATTTGTAAATGACGATGCTGTCTATAATCTTAACGGTCAGCGTGTCGGAGAAGGTTACCATGGCGTAGTGGTTGTTAAGGGAAAGAAATATGTTAAATAGCAAATAATTCTTTATTGAATGATGTTTATGAGGGAGAATGTGTTGACATTCTCCCTTTCTTTTTGTATTAATGATTAAAAGTGTTATCTTTGCAAATGCTAATGACTAATCTTTACTTGTGATGAAGCTTATTTCGGATAGTATAATTAATGTAAAAAGAATGTTGCTCTCCTGTCTGTTGATGTTGCTTGCCGGTATTTCACTTGCAGGAAATACGGAAGTGCAAATAACTCATTTCTCTGAAAAGGATGGCTTGCCCCAAAGTGTGTTTACTGGGGTTATACAAGATTCAAAGGGTTATATCTGGATTAGTTCGTGGAACGGTCTTTGTCGGTATGATGGCTATTCTTTCATTCACTATAAGGCACGTCAAGGTGACAATAGCCCTTTGCCAAACAATCTTATTTTTTCTATAAGTGAGACAAAAAAAGGAAATATCCTGTGTAAGTTTCATAAAAACAAATTCTTTCTTTTCAAATGCAATGAAAAACGCTTTGTCGCATTGTCTGACAGAGTGAAGAATCAGGTTGACCATTTCAGACCGACACCCCAGCAGAAAGCACTGATAAGTAGTCTGCCTGAATATAAGAATATAGAAACACATATTTTATACAAAGACCGTCAAGGCGGCTATTGGGTGTTCACTCATAGCGGACTTGACCGTGTTGTCTTTAACAAGAAACGCTTGTCGCCTGTTAAAAGAAGTTCTGAAGGTGAAGAGTTTATACGTTGTATTTTTCAATATGGAGCTAATGATATCTTTGTTGCCGATAAAAACGGAGTTATCTGTGTTTGGGACAAAGTCGGAAATACTAAGGGATACTTATGTGGTGACGGCTCAATATCTAAGTTGCTTCATCCGTTTGGTGCAAATGCCTATTGTATGTTTAGGGACTCACATGGGTATTTGTGGATTGGCACAAAGCCAAACGGACTGTTCAGACTGATGCCATTAAAGGATGGCGGCTTTAAAGTCAAGGCGTTTTTCAAAGGAAAGGATAATAAGTATGGTATAAACAACAATAGTGTTTATTCGGTGTTGGAAGACAAGTTCGGGCGTATTCTTGTCGGAACATACGGAGGAGGGCTGAATGTGATAATTAATCCTTGGAGCGAAACCCCGCAATTCATCCATTGTGACAATGGACTTGACCGTTATCCTGTTGAGGCTAAGTTCATTCATGATATGCTGCTTGTTCCTGACGGTAGCCTGCTGCTTGCCACTAATGAAGGATTGTTTGCAACAAAGATTCAGCGTGATATTCGGAGTTTGCGCTTCTTGCAGAACAAACGGGTGCCGTCGGATGTAGAGTCGCTCGGCAACAACCGGGTGATGAGTCTGTTGCGTAGTAAGGATGGTAAGATATATGTTGCAACGTATGGAGGAGGGTTGAATGTCGTAAGTTCAGGAAATCTGTTCAGCGACAAGATACGTTTCCGTGCCTACACGATGGATAATGGCATGTCAACCGATATCGTGCTTGCTCTTTACGAAGACAGGAAAGGCTTGATATGGGCAGTGTCGGAACACGGACTTATGTCTTTCAATCCACGTAATGCTACTTTTACGAATTATATAGAGGGGACGTTCACTAAAGGCTTTTCTTTTTCCGAATGTCCTCCACTTGGCATAAACACTGGCAAAACAACACTTTTCGGCACTACGCAAGGTGTGCTTGCCATAGATGAGAATGCTTTGGGCAAGAGTCGTTACGTGCCGAAGATTGTGTTTGATATGCCAGACAGTATATCTCTGTCGCCGGAAGAGAAATCACTTAACGTATCGTTTGCGGCAATCGACTATAATAAGACGGAACCTATACAATATGCCTACATGCTTGAAGACGTAGACAAAAAGTGGCTTTATACAAAAGACAACCATATAAATCTTTCAAATATTCCGGCAGGAACATTCCGTTTGAGGGTGCGTTCCACTAATGGTGACGGGGGTTGGGTAGACAATGAAGCCTGCATAATAATCCATCGTACGCCATACTTTAACGAACGTCCAGTGGCATGGATGCTGTATGGCGGATTGGTGCTTGTGTTTATATTTCTTTTAGTGAAAGTAATCCGATATATCCGTAGTCTTGAGAAGGAGATAAGGATTCTCAGACTTTCCAAAGAAGAAAAGATGGAATATATAAAGGTGCGTTTAGGTGATATGATAGAGGGAGACGCCCAGTCGGCGTTGCCTGCTGCAATTGATGGCAGTGTTTACGATGTCGGTTCTGTATCCAGTTCTGATGGATCAGGTTCCGACAATGCTTTTAAGGAAAAGGTGGAAACGTTTATGCAGAAGCATTATTCCGATTCCGGGCTGAATGTGGGAATGTTCTCTTGTGAGATGGGATTGAGCCGTTCGTTGCTTTATATCCAGATGAAGAAGGTGTATGGATGCACACCTAATATATATATGCAGAACTATCGCCTTGAGAAGGCTTACGGTATGCTGATAAACGATAAAGAACAGAATGTGTCGGAAATAGCCTATCGTTGTGGCTTTACCGATCCGAAGTATTTTAGTCGTTGTTTCAAAAAGGCTGAAGGGTGTACGCCTACAGAGTTTAGGGAGAGACATCAGATGACGGAATAGTGCCTGTCTTATAGTGTTGGACTTATAATAATAATCCCCAAACGACCTAATGACCGATTGGGGATAATGTCTCCCCATAAGTTTTAGGCAGTTCTTTTTGAATGCTTAATTCTTATGGGGAGATTTTGTTCGTTTATAAATTACTTGTTTCTGTACATCTCAGCCTGCTGCTGTATGAGGGCGGCATCGTCGAAGTAGTTTATCTTCATGGCTTCGCGCACATCATGCAGCGTCTGTGCAGCTGCTTCGCGGGCTGCTTCGCTTCCCTTCTTCAGAATGTTGTAGACCTCTGGTATGTCCTGTTCGAACTCATGGCGGCGCTGACGGATAGGTTCCAGGCGCTTGTCGAGCACCTTGATGAGGAACTTCTTGCACTTCATGTCGCCCAGTCCGCCACGCTGGTAGTGGTCTTTCAGTTCGTCGAGCGACTTGTATTCGGGCCAGAATTCGGCGAAGTCGTCAGGAGTAGAGAATGCGTCGAGGTATGTGAATACAGTGTTTCCCTCCACCTTTCCCGGGTCTTCCACACGCAGATGGCCGGGGTCGGTATACATGCCCTTCACTTTCTGCTGCATGTCCTTTGCGGAGTCAGAGAGATAGATGCAGTTGCCGAGGCTCTTGCTCATCTTCGCCTTGCCGTCGGTTCCCGGCAGTCGGCAGCATACCTGGTTGGTGGGCAGCATGATTTTGGGTTCTACGAGCACGTCACCGTATATATAGTTGAAGCGTTTCACTATCTCTCGTGTCTGCTCCAGCATAGGCTCCTGGTCCTCTCCGGCAGGCACTGTGGTAGCTTTGAATGCCGTGATGTCGGCAGCCTGTGAGATAGGGTAGGTGAAGAAACCCACCGGGATGCTTGTTTCGAAGTTGCGCATCTGTATTTCTGTCTTCACGGTAGGGTTGCGCTGCAGTCGTGAAACGGTAACGAGGTTCATGTAATATACCGTCAGCTCCGCCAGTTCCGGAATCATGGACTGTACGAAGAGAGTCACTTTCTGCGGGTCGAGTCCGCAGGATAGATAGTCGAGTGCAACCTCAATAATGTTCTGTCTTACCTTTTCAGGGTTGTCGGCATTGTCAGTCAGAGCCTGCACGTCGGCAATGAACACGAACATCTTGTCGAAGTCTCCCTCGTTTTGCAGTTCCACGCGTCTGCGCAGTGAGCCTACATAGTGTCCGAGGTGTAGTCTTCCGGTAGGGCGGTCGCCCGTAAGAATGATCTTTCCCATATTGTAATATTTTGTTTGTTTCGTTTATTAATTATCTTATGCAAAGATTGTGCAAGCGAGAGCAATGTAAGTTTACTTACGAATTGCCGAGTGCCGCCAATCTTATGCAAAGGTACATCAAAGGAAAGAGAATACAAAATTTATATTTCTGATTTATAGAAAAACATTAAAAAACGGCTCATCCGATATTTGGAGTGATGTAAACATGGGATTCTGTCCAACACTTATACAAAAACATTTAAAACCCCCTTTAGATATTCTATCACTCCATATTCCGGATGAACCATAAAAAAAAGGTGGAAAAACATGCTTGTTTGGGTATTTAATACATTTTAATAAAAGACATGGGCTTTGTTAATAATAAACCGTAGAATTAACATTTTCTTATTGTCTTAAAAAAGATAAAAGAAGAAGTCTGTCTTATACTGATATAGGTAGACACATTTTATAAACAATAAAAATGTGTAAT